>OGXE01000126.1_pt1 | contig 60631 bp, 101 predicted proteins | sample 1576181 | NCBI WGS metagenome assembly OGXE01 (sample SAMEA3541478, study PRJEB24748) | human gut metagenome | biome: human gut; feature: human-associated habitat; material: faeces | place: China | collected 2012 | reverse complement strand
CAACCGCCTGCGCAGCAAAATCGAACGTGACCCGGCGGAGCCGGACACGTAAAAGAAGTTAGTTTTGAGCAACTTTCAAACGCAGATTCGCCTATATAAGTAAGCCCTTTCACATTAACAGTTTCCAAAGACTCGCAATCAGCAAACGCATTTACACCAATTGAAACATCACTTTGATTAAAATTAAGTGCTTTTAAACCACTTTCAGCAAAAGATGCTTGATCTATGCTTGTAACTGATTCAAGATTAATTGTTTCCAAAGCTGACAATTCATAAAAGGCAGAACGCCCAATCATTTTTACAGATGGAGCTAAAACAACATTCTTTAAATTTGGATATGAAGATTTTCTATTATCAAAATTCAAATTTCCAATTTTAGTAATGTTGTCTCCTATTATAACTGTTGACGCATTTCCAACTTCCTTATTAAGCTTATACCAATCACTTCTAGTTCCATTTGACACAGTATCTGGTAAAGCACATGGTTCCGAAGCTTTAAATGAAAGTGTTTGGGTTTCACTGTCATATTTAAAAGAAATTTTAGGTTCTTTTTTTAAAGGAGTCCATCCGTCGGTGGTAGAATCATCTTCTTCCGTAGAATATGCTTCCATTTGAGACGAAAACACTTCTGTGTCTTCTACGCTTCCATTAGATATAAAATCATCATTAAGATCTTCATCATATGTATTTACATTATCTATATCTTCATCAATCTCTTCTGCGCTACAGAATGAATCATTTAAAGCTTCTGCGCTCGCATTAAGCGGCGCAGAAGCAATTAAAGATATTGTTAACGCAGAAATTATACAATATCTTATTCTCATTAGTTTGTACCCGTTTTATCTGCTTTTGTACCCCATCCAAATCTTGTTTCATCATAGCTTAACACCATTGAGACAACTTCTTTATCATTTCCTACAGATTTAACTGGCAAATAAGTTTCACCAAGGGTAGTCTTTGGATATGAAGATGTATCTTTCAACGTAAGTTTATCTCCTGGATACCAGCTCCAGGCACTTCCAACCCAGATAGCACCGATCATTTGGTCGTTATCATCGTACTCCTCTTCAGTGTTTCCGCCCTTAATTCCCCAAGTTTCGTTTCCAATTTTAATAGCACTTAAATATTCTGCATGATCCTTATCCCATACAAAAGAATATTTACCATTATACTTTGTCTGAGCTGCAGCTTTTTCTAATGCCTGTTTATAAGTTATCGTACTTTCGACGCCTGATACTTCCAGAACAGGTTCAGTTCCAAATGTAGTGAGGTCTTCAGTTCCAAGATACGTATTGCTAGTAGTACCCTGATGCCACTCTCTAAAATATACCTTTAACTTCGCTTGCCTGAGCTTCAATCAGCGTCTCAGACGCTTTAATTTTGGGCTTGAACTTGACCGCCACAGCCTTTCGTGCCACAAGAACCGGTTCATAGGTCACTACGATGTCAGACACGGCATTGATTTCATCTACTGCAACGTCAAGCACTCGTTTGCGGAGATTCTTGTAAACATCGTAGCTTGCTTCCATCGCACCGAGCTGTTCTCTCAGCTTTTTCAGACTGATTTCATGCGGCTTGCTGTCCATGTTCAACCAGTCCCGAAGAATCGAATAAAGCAAAATGCTGTATTGAGACTTCATTCTTGACGTGTAACGCAGCCGATACCGAACATAGCCGCTTTCAGCAATGTCAAAGAAAATAGGGCGAAGGTCAGGGTTGCAAGTGATTGCCACAACATAAGACCTTGTTTCCGGCACATAGTCCAGTTTTGCCCTTGTGAAAAGGACAAAGCTCTCAAATGTTCCCTTTTCTTTGTCAATGGGAATCGACACAGTGTTGCCCAAAAAGTGCTTGATCTGCGGCTCAATCCTTCGTGCATCAAGGCTTTTTAACCCCAGCAGGTCTCTGTACTCTGCCAAAGTGAACTCCACACGGCTGCTGTTTGGGTCTCTCGGATTTATTCTTGACAAGTAAACCTCTAGCAACCGAAGCTCGCCTGCCGTGTAGTCCCTAAACTTTGCCCACACAAGGGATTTGCTTTTTTCAACAAGGTTGTTGTCGGATATTTTAGGCATCTGTTCGCCTCCTTTTCTAGCCTAAAAGCAGTATATCACAGGCAGGGGGACAAGTCAATACATTTTGTCCCCCATGGCTTGTCTTTTTGTCCCCCACAGGGTCGTCAAAACGTCCCCCATGACTTGTCAAAATGTCCCCCATGCTTTGTCATTTCGTCCCCCATCTACCTATTATATATTAAACAAGAAATAAACAAGAGGTTAAATATCATCGTTAAATAAGCGATGACGATAATTTTCAACAATTTCTTTGTTTTTCTATTCCAGCTTGTGGATAACTCAACCTTTCATTTGCTGAATAAAGTATTCCCGGTAATGATTAGTCTTATATAACGTGTACAAAAAGTGGATGAAAAACTTTTAAGCCGGTGTTATGGGGGACAGATTGACAAGCCGACCAATCACAGACAATAAATTAACGACAACTCGTTATTTATTCCGCGAAAATGCTGTCGATTTACAGACTATGGGGGACGGAATGACAAGGCAAATTTGCCCGATAGGTGCACAAAAAGTGGATGAACGTGGACAAAATGTTCTTCAAAAACTGCGATAATTCGACAATCAGCGCAAAATGTTTTCTTCGTTGATGGTATAAGAATCGTTTCGCTTCATCGCCGCAGCTTCCCCACAGTCCTGTGCCTGATACAAAATCTGCATATTGGGTTGTGTTCCGTCTGGGTCTGGGTCGGTTTTGGTGGCCTGTGCCATTTCATAATGACCTGTGACAGTGCGGCAGACAGACACACGATCACGCAAAGTCGTATGAAGGTTGGCTACCATTTCGCACAGAACGGCAAGGTAATCTGAGCCGTGATTGCCATAGATCAGATAGCACAGCAAGTCAATTTCTTGCGGATGGGCTTCTTTGATATGCTCTATCAGCGCATCTCTCTTTCTCTTGGTGCTGGCATCGCCAGCCAGGCTTTCCAATAATCCGGGATGCAAACAGGTGTCTATGTACGGCTTGGCCGCAACACCGCAGCACACAAACCATTTTATGATAGTAGAAGCATCTGGGGTCATTGTCCCTTGCTCATAACGAAAGATGGATGTTCGGCCTATACCCATTTTGTCCGCAAGCTTCTGTTGGCTAAGCCCAGATTCCGCTCTTGCCATCTCTAACACTTTTGCCACTCGTATCCTATAATCATCCATAAATACCCCTCTTTCGACAAAATGACACAAAAGCAAAGAAATTAAACTGATATATTGTTCAAAATGTGAAACAATAATTGAAAAAAGTCGCTGTTCCATTGAAACAGCGAGATGTGGTATAACTGTATTGTCAAAAAATTCCAAATAGAAAGGAAATACAAAATGAAAGAAGCTGTAATCTGGAACCATGAACGTATGCCGATCATCGATGGAATGCCCGCCAGCGTTATCGATGGGCAGTCACACACACCTGAACCATGGGAGGAAAGCTAATGAACCGAACTGTAGATGCTCTGATTGTCCCATACGCCCGCAGACGGACGCTGGAGCTTGTCCTGAGCCTTTCTGGGTACGAAGCTGATAAAGATGCTTACCTCGAAGCGAAAGGCATCCTGGAACGTGCCGTAGCCGCCTTAGACGATGGACGCGACCCGGCAGATAACATCGAACGCATTGACGGACAGCTTGTGGAACTGTGAAAGGAGAAGAAGATGGACTTTACGAACGGATTCTATAAAACCGAAAACCCTGTTGTTCTTGAAGAAGTGAAAACCTTCCTTCAGTCAATGGAACGGCGTGGAGCAACCGTAAAAGACTTGGACGATGCCATTGTGCAGCTAAACAATGTTTCGCACAGCATCAGCACAAACGCTCTCGTCAAAGCAGATGTGCTGGACGATTTACCGAATAACTCCTTTCGTTCCATGCTCAACGGAATGTTACAAAGCAAAGGGTAACTTAAACTTAATGTGGCTCTTAATCATTGTCATTGCGATTTTTGGCTTCCCTGATACAAAGTAATGGATGCGAAGAAAATATTCGATTTTTACGAAGTTGTTGAAAATGCATTGACTTTACAACTAGAAGATGTATAATCGTATCAAATGAACATTCATTTTTACTGATCGGGAGGATATGCCACAATGAGTGAACAGGAAAGAGCCAAGATTGACCGATTTATTGCATGGCTGCTGGAACATCCTGATAAGATTCCGGCAGCGGAGCAAGCCTTAGACCTAGAATAACAGAAAACCCCTTGCGCAGAGCTACACCAGCCCGGCACAAGGGGTTTTTATTTTACCGGGTCAGAACCGTTTCCTCACATCTTCTCAATCAGGTTCATCAGAGCTTCACGCTGTTCTTTCGGCATAGATTCAAGCTTTTTTCTAATCCGCTCCACTGCTGCATCAACTTCACTTTGCGGCTGCTGGGGCGGGTTTTCTTTTTGGTTGCCAGTGAGAAGGTAGTCTACCGATACGTTGAAGTAGGCTGCAATTTTAGAAAGAACCTCTGCGGACAGGCTCTTGGTTCTCCCGGCTTTCAGCTCGGAAAGAAAACTACGGCGAATCCCGATGTTGGCACAAAGGGTTCCGTCTTTGATGCCCTCTTTTTCGCAGAGTGCGTGGATGTTGCTGTACAAGTCCGACATAAGAACACTCCCATATTTGTGCAAGTATACAAATGCACAGAATTTTGTACAAAAGAGTTGACTTGTACAGATGCCTGTACTATAATACAGACATGGGCAGTACAGAACACTGTACAATATAAACTCTCTACACCCTTATATTAGTACAGCTTTCCGTACTTGTCAATAGATTTTAGCAAATGGAGGTGGAATTTTGAAAGAAAACTTCCGTTCTGGCTTTGAGCTGGAAGTGAAGATGAAGCTGTTGCAGCGAGGTATGAAGCAAACGGAGCTGATTCAGGCGGTTCAAAGCGATACTGGATTGTTCCTTGATGATTCGTACCTCTACAAGATTCTTCGTGGTGAGCGAAAGCCGGAGAAGATTATTCAGAGCATCTGCAAGATTCTGGAGATTGAGCAGAAGGAGGACTGAACATGGAACAGATTTTGACATTGAAGGTAGACCTTGAGCACCCGGACGATGCGAAATTTGCCATTGACGAAGCGGTCAAGGTCTACGAAGCAGACAAGCTCAAGTGGGCAGAAGATGAAATTGCCGAAGCGAAGCATCTGGCAATGAAGATTATGGAGCAGTTGTGCTTGGATGGGTACAGCATTGAATGGTGCAGAGTCACGGAAGCGTACTGCTACAAGGCGGTTTCTATTTGGCTTAGTAAACCGGATGATGAAAGTTTTAAGCGAAATGCAACGTGCTGCATCCCTTCTGCTTCTTTTGATACTTGGGTTGCCAAGTGCGTCTGCCTGTGTCGGGCTACCGGCAGAAACGTGCCCGCGTTCATCATTAAAAAGGCTGGTGAGTGCTGGTGACGAAATTTCGTAAGGCGCAAAGCCGCAAGCGCAGACTGAAGCTGGCAATGGCAGCTGGCGTGTCCAGAAACGATGCCAACAAGGTGCTTTGGATGGAGAAAACCATCAATCAGTGCTTTGAACGCCACAATCGCGAAGCCAGGCTAAAAGAGGAGATGCAGCGTGGAAGAAAAGTACTGTGAGCGCTGCGGTGTCTTTCTTGGCCTTGTAAATCCGTGCAAGAAATACTGTGAAGAATGTAAAATCATTGTTCGCAGAGAACGGCAGGCTCTTATAAAGAAAGGAATCAAGGCTAAGCCGGAACCGGCTTTATGCGCTTGGTGCAAGAAGCCAATGGTTCGGAAGGTCTGGTCTCAGAAGTATCACCCTGAATGTGCAGCAGATGCAAACAAGGCTTTGACCAAAAAGTACAAAGCCAAAAAGCAAAAAGAGCTGAATGAGCTAAAAGCATCTGGTGAGTTCAAAATTACTTGGGATGTGCAGGAGCTAGAGCGTGCGAGACCTCAAAAGCACGAGCCTCCAAAGTATACCGTGCGACAGATGAACGATGCCGCAAAACGATATGGCATGAGCTACGGCCATTACAGTACTTTACTTGCACAGGGAAAGGTGAAGGCCCCTGATGAACGGTAAATACTACGGCAAGCGAGAAATTCGCTGGCACAGCCGGGAGAAAGACCGGCTAGAACGCATCGAGAAAGAAAGAGTGAGCAAAAATGAAAAAAATCAAGGTAAAAATCACATTCACCGAAGCAGTTCTCGGCACATGGCCTAGCAATCAGAACATTGCACGCGAGTTCATCGCCAGCAAGTCCCCGGATGCAAATACCATCGAGGACGAGGTTTCTGCTCTGGGCGCTGATGCTGTGGCAGATAAGGGCATGACCGTGTTCCCTCGCAACGAAAACGGCGAACCCATCTTGTATGACTACCAGATCAAGGGTTTCTTCAAGGATTCTTGCGGTATGCTGGGTCGTATCGGTGGCAAGACCGAAACTGGCAAGAAGAAGGCCGTGAACGAAAGCGGCAAGCTGACGGCCTACAAGAAGGTCATTGATGGGTTGATTTTCGTTCAGCCCCGCATGATTCCCATTCATGTGAACGGCGAGATTACCGAGTGCCAGCGCCCACTCCGTGCACAGACAGCGCAAGGAGAGCGCGTCAGTCTTGCCAACAGCGAGCAGATTCCCGCTGGTTCGACCTGCGAGTTTGAAATCGTTCTTCTGGACGATTCTCACGAGAAGGTCGTGCGTGAATGGCTGGACTACGGCGCTTTGCGTGGTATCGGCCAGTGGCGCAACAGTGGGCGCGGGAAGTTTACATACGATATTTTGAACGATTAAGGAAATATCATAAGTGGAAACAATGAGAGAAAAAACGCTAAGACAGGCAAATAAGGAAATCTATTGGGCGTGGAAGTCTATGAAACAACGCACACAGAACCCAAAATGCTCTGCGTATAAAAACTACGGAGCCAGAGGAATACAAGTTTGCAACAAATGGCAGAAGTTTGAGCCTTTTTGCGAATGGGCATTATCGTCTGGATGGGTTAAAGGACTTGATTTAGACCGAATCGATAACAATGGAAACTATTGTCCTGAAAATTGTAGGTGGGCAACTCGTCAAGATAATGTCAACAACCGCAGAATCACAATTGTTTTGACTGTAAATGGAAAATCTTTTCCATGTGCAGAATGGGAAAAAGAAACCGGTATACCGAGAGGATCTCTGAAAGTATGGACTGAAACTAAAGGAAAGGAGTACGCAGAAAATCGTATAAAAGAAGCGCTGAAAGATGGGTACATTCCCAAAAATTATGCCTATTCACACTGCAAACCAATAAAGGATATTAAAACAGGGGAAAAATACAATTCAATCCGTAGCGCATCTCGTACACTCAAGATTTCTTACAGTAAAATTGCGAGGGACTTAAACTCCGGCAAGGGGCGCTTTTCTTACGAAATCCTGAACTAAGTGCAAAGGCACAGCTTTTCAATGAAAGGCGAAGCAATGGAAAAGTGTGGCTTTGAACCGCGTATCAAAGGCAATGCAAAGGATTGAACAGATACGCAATGGAATTGCATAGACACGATATGATTCGCTCCGCAACGGCACAGCTCGGAATTGCTGATAACAGCATGGCCATGGCACGGCTTTGAGACGTGGCGCAAAGGCAAGGCAAGGAAACACTAGGAGCTGCAAAGAAATAGCATTGAAAGGCAATCTGTAGCGAGGGCGATGCGAAGCGAAGTATGGTGAGGCAATGGCGATGCGATGATTTGATGAGATTTGCAAAGGCATGGCGAAGCAAGGCTCAGACGAGCAATGGAATTGCATGGAACCGATATGAGCGGCACAGCAAAGGCTATGGATGCAAGGCGTAGCTTTGATAAGCAAAGGCAATGCAGGGCAAGGCGAGGCAACGGCAAAGAATAGAAACGATAGGCTAAGGAATTGAGTAGCTAGGAGCAGAAAAGCAAAGGCAAAGCATGGTATAGCCGTGATTTGCAATGGCAAAAAATGAAAGGAGACAAGATGAAAGCGTTTATTGAAGTTGCCCTGATGTGGGGCATAGCACTGGCAGTGGTTTTGGCGGTATTTCTGCTGAACTTCTGGATGGTGCATCACATCGGAATTCTGGTAGGAGCATCAGCCGCCCGTGGAATCATCATGGTATCTATGGCAATGGCTACGGCGTGGATACTGAGTTTTGGAGGTAATAAGAGTGAAAAGCCTGAAAGCTAATGTCCTTTGTACACTTGGAATCGCGTTAGCAATCTTTTCGGTAGGATGCGGCGATGCAATCCAGAAAAGTCAGAGCACAGTAGCGATGTTTGGATATGTTTTCCTTTCGTGTAGTTTCCTCGCCGTAGCACTCGTCTTATGTGCCATTGGTGTCAGTTCTGAAAATGAACGTATTGAACAGGAAAATCGCAAAGTAAAACGCATTCCTGGCCACACCAACGAGTGGAGGGATGTACAATGAAATGCCCGATGTGCGGTAGCAACAACATCACAACGGTTGACAGCCGGTCTGCCCCCGACAGCATCGTTCGCAGAAAAAAGTGCCTTGTATGTAACTACCGGTGGTCTACCATTGAAATCGACAAAGACCAGTGGTACAGCGCACTGCAAATCAAAGAAGAACGAAAGAGAGGGAGACCAAAAGATGATTGGCCTTGACAGATTCGGTGGCGTGACAGAGCCGGAGGACGGCGTGTACTTTATGACCAACGAGCAGATGGCAGAAGCCAAAGAAGCTGACCGGCTGGCAGCGATTGAGGACTTGCAGTCCGAGATTGAGGACAGGGAAGCAGAGCTGAAAGACCTCCGTGCGCAGTTGGCAGACCTGAATGAAGCCAAAGAAAGGAAACGTATGGACAACAGCAAAATCCATGAAGCTCTGATGGCTGTTCAGTCAGAGCTGAAAGCCCCGAAGGGGCAGATGAACAAATTTGGCGGCTACAAGTACCGCTCGTGCGAGGACATTCTCGAAGCGGTCAAGCCCATCTTGAAAGCGCATAGCCTTGTGCTGCGGCTTTCCGACAAACCTGTTATCGTTGACAGTTGGCACTACATCGAAGCCACTGCAACGGTTGAATCGCAGGATGGTGCCACCTACACGGTGACTGCATACGCTCGTGAGCCTGAGTTTAAGAAGGGCATGGACGATTCGCAGATTACCGGCACTGCAAGCAGCTACGCCAGAAAGTACGCTCTGAACGGTTTGTTTTGCATTGACGATACGAAGGACGCTGACACGGACGAGTACCAGAAGCAGACTACAAGCAGGTCAAACAAGCCTGAGCAGAAGCAAACGGAAGCGGAAACCATTCCCCCATGCGCTTGCTGCGGAAAGCAGTTGCAGCCTATTCAGTACAACAACCGCACAGTCACTCCGCTGGAAACTGCAAGAAGCACGAAGAAACGCTTTGGGCGTGTCCTGTGTTGGGACTGTGCCCAGAAACAGCCGAAGGAGGGCTAAACAATGCTTAATTCTATCGCAATTCAGGGGCGTCTGGTTCACACGCCTGAAGCTAAGGTCACGAAGTCTGGCAAGGATGTTTGCACGTTCAGCATTGCCTGCGACCGTCAGAGTGGCGGCCAGAAGGAAACCGACTTCTTTAACTGCACCGCATTTGGTAATACGGCACTGTTCGTTTCCAAGTGGTTTCAAAAGGGCAGCTTGATTCTGGTGACTGGCAGCATCCAGACCCGGAAGTATACCGACAAGCAGGGAAACAGCCGCACCGCAACGGAAATCATGGCGAACAAAGTTGACTTCTGCGGTGGCAAGTCTGACAGCAAACCCGCCGATCGGGCGCAGGATGCACCACAGAACTATTCGCAGGGAAACGCAGATGACTTCTCTGTGATTGACGACGATGGTTCCTTCCCTTTTGACTAACGGTTACGCTACCGGGACAAAAGGCGAGAAAGGAACTGATGGAAGAACTTTGGAAAGACATCCCGGGATATGAAGGGCTTTATCAAGCATCAAATCTTGGAAGAATCAGAAGCACACCGGGCAAAACGACTTTTTCTGGTGGATGCAGAGTTCGGACTTGGCAAGTAAGAATTATCCAGCCTAAAAAAGAGAAAAGATGCCGAAACTCAAAAGGCTACACTGACGAGAGAGTAGAACTTTGGAAAGATAGAACACACAAAACAATGCTTGTTTCACGGCTTGTTGCAATGGCTTGGGTTGATGGTTACAAGCCTGAATTGACTGTAAACCATATTGATGGAAACCCATCAAACAACACACCTGAAAATTTGGAGTGGATAACAAGAAGTGAAAACATAAGAAAAGGATTTCAAGAAGGTCTTTACGATAAATGCAGCAAAGAAGTTGCTCTTATTTCTCCAACGGGGGAAATCCACTATTTTGGAACAAGAAAAGCTGCTTCAAATTTTCTAGGAAAGAATCATGCGTATTTGAACAATCGCCAAAAGCGAAATTACAAGACCGGGATTGATTCAAACGGAAACCATTGGCTCATTAGAGACTGACCGCCTACCTTATATAAGAGCTGCGCTATCTGGCTGGACGGGCGTTTGGAAATATGAAAGTGTTGATTGCCTGCGAGGAATCGCAAGAAGTGTGCAAAGCGTTTCGCGCAAAAGGCCACGAAGCCTATTCCTGCGACCTGATTGAGCCGTCCGGCGGACATCCAGAATGGCATATTCTCGGTGACTGCCTAAAGGCTATCGAGGGAGGGCAGGTCGTGACCATGGACGGAACCGTGCATGACGTGCCCCGCTGGGACATGATTATCGCATTTGTCCCCTGCACAAAGACGAGCAACGCGGGAGCAAGACACCTGTACAAGGGAGGAAAGCTCAATCTTTCCCGGTATTATGAGGGATTGTGCGGCAAGGCGCTTTTTCTTGCCGTGTGGGCGGCAGATTGCGAAAAAGTGGTGATTGAGAATCCTACCCCCAGCAAGATTTTTGATTACCCAAAGCCTACGCAGGCAATCCAGCCCTACGAGTACGGACATCCTTACAGCAAGAAAACGCTACTGTGGGAACGCGGTGTACCGCCGCTGCACCCGACAAACATCGTAGAACCTACCGCGACATGGTGCCCGTCTGGTTCCTACTCGCACAAGCATAGTGAACAGCACAAGGGCATGTTTACCACTGACCGCGCAAAGAGCCGTGCAAAAACTTTTCCGGGCGTTGCAAAAGCTATGGCAGATACTTGGGGGTGAATTGGAATGATTACCTGTTGTCTCAACTGCACATCACGCCACCAAGCTTGCCACGACACTTGCGAGAAGTACAAGGCAGAGAAGAAAGACTTCGAGGAGCGCAAGGCATTCGTGTATGAGCTGAACCACAGCCAGAGCGTATACCACCGTGACTACGAGGATAAGCACCGGGAGCGTGGTAAGAAGCGGTATCTCGGAAGTGAATTTAGAGGTGAACGAGGATGAGACTTGTTGACGTAGAGCCGATTATTGAATGGTGGAAGGAAACCGGGAACAGTAAAAAAGCCAAAGCTAAAGCGCTTATGAACAGCAGAATTTACTCTGAATACAATAAAGGTGTTGCCCTTGACGCCGCTTCTGACCTTGTTTTGGCACTTGCCGAACAGCTTGAAAACGCTCCATCAATTGCGTGGACAAATGTAAAAGACAAACAACCGAAAGAAGATGGAATTTATCTTGCTGTTTACGATTCTTTGATCTGGGAAAATCTGATTGGGAAAAGGAAGTTTGTAAACGGAAAGTGGATTGACAATAAAAACCCAGTCAAGTTCTGGATGCTAATTCCTAAAATTCCGGGAGACAACGAATGAACACCGGGAAACAGTTTGAAGCAGACTTCAAAGCATCCGTTCCATCCGATGCGTGGTGCTACCGCCTGAAGGACAGTGCTGCCACCTACTACGGTGGCAACGAGAACCTGTCTTTTTCCATCGACAACATCTGCGACTTCCTTGTGTACCGATACCCGATGAACCACCTGTTTGAGCTAAAAACCATTGAAACGCCCTCTATCCCTCTGGAAAAGGTGCTCGGCAAGTACGACAAGGCAAAGTGCAAATACCACAAGGAAAAACACATCACGGACATGGTGGATGCAATGGGGTACAGCGGTCAGACCGCCCATGTGATAGTCAATTACAGAGCGGTCAACCGCACCTTTGCAATTCCTGCCAGCAAGGTTCTGGCGTTTCGATACAACGAGAGTCGCAAAAGCATCCCTTGGCAGTGGGCAGAGCAAGAGGGGATAGAGGTTAAAGCAAAAAGGCTGCGTGTCCATTGGCGGTATGACGTGGATGCGCTATTAAAGAGATTGGAGAAAGAAAATGACAATGGTATGCGATAGGTGTGGCGAAACGTATACGCTTGAAGAATGGAACAAATGGAACAAAATGAATGGAAAAATTGAAGTTCGGCCAATAATTGGCGGGAAAGAAGGGTGGAGTATTCTTCTTTGCCCCTCTTGCATGGCTGCGCTCAACGACTGGCTGAAAGGAGAACAGAAGTGAGTAAAAAAATTTCAGACATTCTGCCCAAGACCGAAATTTTGGCGCAGGTGGCAGAAGAAGCATCCGAGCTGGCACAAGCTGCATTGAAACTGCGACGGGCACTGGACGGAATGAACCCGACACCGAAGAGCGTTGCAGAGTGTGAAGCGAATTTGACGGAAGAAATTGCAGACATAAATAACGCAGTCAAAGCTTTATGCGATGCTTGGTTTGGAGATGATCTCGATTCCGAATGCGAATTTTGGGACGCAGAACTTGAAATTGAGGACGCTAAATACAAACGTTGGCTCTCTCGCCTTGAAGCAAAGGAGAATAAAAATGGCTGAATATCATGTTGGGTGTGGGCTATTCGGAACCATCTATGCCGGAACGATGATGAAGCAGCGGAAAGATGGATTACAGTTATGGAGAAGCAAGTCTAATGTGACCGATGAAGCAGTTTCCGCTGTTCTGTCTCATTTTATTACTGAAATGGAGCGTTCCGACAAAACGAAGCTCGAAAAGATGTGGGGCGTTATTGGAAACAAGAAGTTGAAAGTTACATTTGAGCTTTTCCCCAATAAGGAGCAGTCGGATGAATAAATTTGGAAACTGCCCTCTGTGTGGCAAACAGGTCAAGTTGACCAACCTCCGCAAAATCGCACGACAGAACCAGTTGTACGGCTTTCGCATGGCTCTGGATGGCGTTGCCGCCACATGGGGCGCACTGATTCAGAACCTTCGGTGCGATGCAGACCTGACCGATGAACAGGTGCAGAAAATCATCTGCATTGGTGACAGGTACTGGGAGATGGTCGGCAAATTCAAAGAAGAGAACATGACCCCTGACGAGTTTGCGGATTACATCACAGCAAAGTCAGAACAGGTCGAAAAAGAGTTGAGAGAAAGGTGGAGCTAATGGATAAGGAACAACTTGCTATCGCACGGTTGCAGGGCGCTGCAAGGCTGTCAGAGCATTGGTACGATTTGATGGAGGATAACAATGTTTGAATTTGCAACTCGCTGGCTGGTCTGCTTAGTCCTGCTGGCGGTAGTAGTTCAGTCCGAACGGACAATCAAGGGCATGGTAGACAACCTGTTTGAGGAACGTCAGGCAATGCTCGTCTGGGCGTTCGTCAACGTGTGTCTGGCCGTTTGTACGGCTGTTGTGATGGGGTGGAGATAAAGCATGGAAATTCGTGGAGAGCATGGCAAACAGAGAGTTCGTTTTGATTCGCTCAAGGAAGGAGAGCCGTTTTACTACAAAGGCGAACTTAATATGAAGACAAGTGAGATTACGTGCAGTCCCATCTTTTGCGGCGGCACTATATATAACTGCGTGTCGCTCCGTAACGGCAGGATTATGAGCTGCTCCGATGATGCGATGGTCGGCGTTGCAAGGGTTCATATCGAAAAGGAGTACTAATGGACAACGAACTTTACTGCCCGATGAAGTTAACCAGCAATCCGCTTGGTCGGTGCGTCTGCGAAAAAGAAAAGTGTGCTTGGTGGCGGCAGTTGGACGGTTGCTGTGCAGTCTGGCAAATCGCATGGAAGCTAGACAACATCGAAGCAAAGATGAAGAGGTGAGAGTGTGAAACTGGTTGATGTTGACCCAATCATTGTGGCGTGGAAAATTGTTGGTGCTGACAAAAAGAATGAAGCAAAGTCGTTTTTGAATAACAAAAACCCCCTCGTATACATACAAGGACAAATCAGAAATAGCATTGGAGATGTGTTTTTAGATTTAGCCAACATATTGGAAAAATCTGAGCCCGCCAATATATGGTTTGATGCCAAGAAAGTTTTACCAGAAAAAGACAAAGAAGTTCTCGTAAAAAGAGAAAAGTTCGGAATTGAAATTGCATTTTTATCTTATGACGGATTATGGCAAGAGCGCGACGAGTACATTGTATTTGGAGATGTAACTCATTGGGCGTATCTTCCAGAACCGCCAAAGGAGGTCTGATACATGGCAACACCCCCGAAGCGTGGTCGTGGCAGACCGCCGTTGACCGAAGCGGAAAAGAAAAAGCGTGAGAAGCGAGCGCAAAAGGCAAAAGAAGAAGCCGCTGCGAAACGTGAAAAAGAGCGTGAGAAGAAGAAACAACAGATGCTTAACAAACGGAAATCTATCCGCTCACAGGTGAGTAAAAAGGTGAAAGAACAGCAAGAGTTAGCTATCGAGAAGTCGAAGATGATGAACACAGGAGATTTGCAGTCGAGAATCGGTGATGAAGAGGACAAGAAGATCATCGGCATGATTGCAGCCAAGTATTTTGGCGACCTTCCGAGCGTGGACATGAACAACCCCATTGAAGTGCAGCAGCGCCTTGACTTCTTCTTTGATGCTTGCATCGAAGCTAGAATCTCCCCTGTTGTAGAATGGATTGCACTGGTGTTGGGCATTGAATGGCCTAGCCTGAGACAGATTATGACAGGCAAACGCCGTGACGACAGCTTGCAGCAGAAGTACATTCTAAAACTGATTCTGCAAATGCAGTCCATGTGGGCATACAACGGTATGTACGGTCAGGAGAACCCGGCAGAGTGGATTTTCCGAGCCAAGAACTACTTTGGTATGCGTGACAACGTAGAAGTCACCGTTGCCCCGCCGGAACAGCCGCTGGGCGATGCCCAAAGCGTAGAGCAGCTTGCCCAGAAGTATCAGACGACTTTGCCGAAGGAGATTGACGTAGAGTATAAAGAGGTGACAGAGGAGTGAAAGAACTCATCGCTTTCTTTTTATTATCTTGGGCGGTCGCCTTTTTGATTATCAACAATTTTAACGATAAGGAGTAAAACATGAAAAAGGTAGCAACTATTATTTCTTCTGTTGTAGCAGCGTTTTTTGTTGCAGTGGTTCTTTTGCTATGTTTGGAGAGAGTGCCCGTTGGTTATGTTGGAGTTGTTTATTCGGCACGAGGCGTTGAGCAGAACACCTTGTCGCAGGGCTGGCACTTTCTTTCTCCCATGAAACACGTTAGCAAGTTTCCTATCAGCCAGCAGCAACTTATTTTTTCGGATGACCCGGCAGATTATAACGCAAAGGAACACGCAGATTGGCACATTGATGCCCCCGCAAGCGGTGGAATGGTTGGAGTAAACCTTACCGTAAATTATAACTTCATTCCAGACCGTGTTGTTGAACTTTACAGCCGTTTTAATGGGATGGATGGTGAAACGCTTGTCGAAAGCCGTATTCAGAACAGCATTATCGCCTACGTCAAGGAAGTTACGCCACAGTTTTCTGTAATGGACATTTACTCCGAAAAGAAAACGGAAGTAAACAATGCAATCACAAGCTATTTGAATGAAAAACTTACCAATGAATACGGAATCAACGTTTCGAGTGCCCTCGTGATTGACGTGGAATTGGATGATACTCTCACTGAAAAAATTAGAGCGAAAGAACAAGCAAAACAGGACGCAGAGATTGCTGAACTGAACAAGCAGACTGCTCTTGCCCAGGCTGAGACGGACAAGGTGAAGGCTCAGACGGAAGCCGATGTGAAAGTGATCGAAGCACAGGCAGAAGCAGAATCCAATCGTATCGTGTCGGAATCCATCACTCCCGAACTGATTCAGATGGAAGAAGCTAAAGCCAGACTGAAGCATGGATGGGTTACTGTCAATGGCGCAGATACAGTCGTAACAAAAGCTGATTGATGGGGAACATATTCCGTGCAAAATCAAAGACTGGAAAGCGGACAAAGAAATCCTGTTCAAGGATGTTGGGGAGGATGACTAACATGGGATTGTATAAAGTGCCTGTTGAATGAAGAGAACGTGGATATTTACTTGTTCACGCTTCTACTCAAAAAGAAGCAGCGAAAGTCGCAATGAACGGTCTCGACATATACCCTTTGCATAATCAGCCGATTGGTGGAAGCCTTAAACTTGCATTTCCAGAAGGCTCCGAAACTGAATATGTTGCAAGGGTAGCGCCGAGTTTTGAGGAGGACGACTAATGCAGACTGACAGAGGAATCTACCACAAGCGAGTATGCGACCGCTGCGGAGCAGTTCTTGGCGGCAGGATGATGAACCCTGACGAATACTTCAAAGGCTGGGCGTGGCGCAGGGACACAGGCGACTTATGCCCGGAGTGCTATGAGGAGTATAAGCGAGCGATCGGACGGTTCAATTCCAACAGAAGGAGAAAGAGAGGGCAAAGATTATGAAAAAGTGCGCTCTTTATAGATGCAAACAGTGTTTTGCAACCATTACGGATGAGGACGATGTAAGAATCAATAAAGACATTGTGGATTGGATGTTCGAAGACGAAATGGGAGAAAGTAAGATTGGGTTTATCGTAAAATTCAAAATAAACGATAAGGTTCTCATTCATCGTTGCGCCAATAACACTATTGGCTTATGCGAGTTTATCGGATGGAAGGAGATAGAGGAATGAACTTCTACTGCACCGCCGAACATTGCTCTTGCATGGGCATCAAACAGTTTTCTGCTGGCAAGGCTATTTAATGCACGGCAGAACCTTGCAAGAACAAATCCGAGCCGTCCTGTGGCTCTTGCAAATGGTACGCAGAGCCGGAGGGCGTGTGCGTGAACGACCAGTCAAAACACGTTGCAGACTTTGTGTGGGACGAACATGGATGCAAGGAATGGGAGAAGAAAGATGAAACGTCAGCAGACTTATAAGGGGCTTATTGGCAAGGGATGGTACGACCAAAGCGAATTTAGCCATAGATACGCTTGCTGGGCAAACCACCGCAATAACTGGGCTATCCGAAAGGCTGACAACCGCAAGCTGGCAAAGGCGAGACTAAAGCAGATTGAACGCCAGCAAATCAGAAAGGAACTGGAAGAGTATGACAACGGGAGAGAAAATCAGGAAGCGTAGGCTTGAACTGGAAAATAGGAGTGATGGGATGAGGCTCGGCAACGGTGTCCTGCTGGATAGTAAAGGAAAGCTTCTCTGTCGTACTGTGGACAAGTCCTGCTCCACCTGTAAATGGCACGATAGCTTTTCTTGAGTCTGTTACAACGGCCTGTCGGAGCGCAGAGCTGATTTTACAGACCCGGAAGATGTGTGCAAAGAATGGGAGAAAAGAGAAAATGAGCTATGATATTTCACTTTGCGACCCCGTAACGCATGAAACGATTGAAGTGGATGATATGCACTTTGTTGCTGGCGGTACTCGTTCCATTGGAGGGACAAAGGAACTGTGGCTTAATATCACCTATAATTATGGAAAGCACTTTCGTCGTGATGATGTGTTGGGTGGCAAGGGCATCCGCTCCATCTATGGCAAAACAGGCGCAGAGAGCATTCCGATGCTTGAAAAGGCCATCTCCGCACTAGGTGACGATGTAGACGATAGCGACTACTGGAACGCCACAGAGGGCAACGCCAAACGTGCGCTGTACGGTCTGCTGACGTTTGCAAAGATGCGACCTGACGGCGTGTGGGATGGAGATTGAAGGGAGAAAGGGCTTACACAAATGAGAACTTTAGAAGAAGTAGACCGTGCCATTGAACTTGCACGATATGATATGAAAAAGCTTATGAAGATGCGCCAACCGATTTCGATTGTTGGGGAAGAGCTATTGGAACTTTACGATGAGCGAAGAGAAATATTAAAAGCTAATAAAAGAGCGCACTGGATGTTTGGGTCGACAATGGGTCATAGTTGGATGAAATGCAGTCATTGCCTTGTGGCACAACAAGGGCAGAATGCAACCTTCAGCTATTGCCCGAATTGTGGAGCAGAAATGAGCGAGGATGCGACCTATGAGTAACACACATTGGCATCCGGCAAGCGAACAGCCACGAGAGCGAACACAGCCTTTGTTGCTTGCGACTAAGACAATGTGGCGTGATAAAGATGGAAAAATGTTGCAAGGTTTCTCGCCAACAGCGTACTTTCTAGGCTGTTATGCAGACGGTCAGTTCTGGGACGAGATAGGCGAGAGACTGCCGGAAGACGTGACGGTGACGCATTGGATGGCGTTTCCGATGGTGTAGGAGGGCTTATGGAAAACAATATCGTTATTACGCAAGATATGATTGACTCGTTTACGGCTGCCATGCGAGAAGCGTACAGAGCATACGGAGATGATGAGGAGCGTGTGCATGGAGTGATGGATGGCATTATGTGCGAAACCTTAGATAGGCTTGGCTTTACAGAAGGCGTGGAAATCTTTAATGAAGCGCCGAAATGGTATGCGTAAGGAGGTCTAAATATGGATGGATTTGAAGCATTAACAGAAGCAATGAACCGATGCGCTGCATCACTTGAACAGCTTGCAAATGCTATCAGACAGTCCGAAACGCAGTGCGGTTACATTAAGCAGAAACATAATCGACCTGTATACCGTAAAGGCGCAAAGCTACATGAGTGTTGCAAACGAATTATGAGAACGAGAGAGGGATTTATAAAATGGCAGAACTCAAGAGATGCCCGTTCTGCGGTGCGGAACCGCCGACTGTAAAAGCGCTTCATCCACTTGACATTAACATGGCTAATTGGGTAGTCTGCGGAAAATGCGGGGTGAGCACTTCTGTAACATTTGGCAAGGAAAAAGCCATCGAAGCATGGAACAAACGCTACAAAGAGGATTGAATATGGAGCAGGAACACAAGCCTAGAACATCAATGATTCTTCTGTTGGAACACGTTCATGCGATGGACGAGCTGACAGACGAGGAATTTGGAGCGTTTGTCCGAAACTATGCACAATACGTTGAGACCAGACTTGAGCCAGCATACGACAACGACCGTGCTATGCGGATGCTCTGGAAAGTTGTTAAGGCGTTCGATGATATGAATGCACAGAAAAGGCAGAAGCGAATCGAGAAAAACAGACGGAGTGCAAATAAGCGTTGGAACGATGAAAAATGCAAGTGCATACAAACGCATACCAATGATGCAAACGCATACACTGGTATGCAAAATATGCAAATGGATGCAAACGATGCCTTATCTGTATCTGATTCTGTATCTGAATCTGATAAAAAAGAAAAATGTGAAAAGAAAAATACCAACGAAGTCAAACGCTTCAAGGCACCGACTATCGAACAAGCCAAAGCCTACTTTTCCGAAAAGGGCTACACGGAACTGGAAGCAGAGCGGTTTGTTGACCACTTCACAGCAAATGGATGGAAGGTCGGCAAGTCGCCCATGAAGGACTGGAAAGCTGCTGCACGAAACTGGATGCGTAACGTGAAGGACTGGAACGGTGGCTATCAGCAGACGATGGCTGAATTGCCTGACGAAGGAGACTTTCTGCGGTGAATATTGAAAATCAGACCCAATACATCTTGCTGGGAGCAGTCCTCACGTTCTCGGAATACGCCGATATTTTGCAGGACTTGGAGATTGAAGACTTTTGCCCTGAACTGCAAAGAACATTCGCTGCCATTCGTGGCTATTGGGAGCACAACGACAAGTGGAATCCGGTAGAAGTCATGGGGCGGTACGATAACTGCAAGAAAGCAATGGGTGAATGTCTGGATGCCTTCGGTGCAGAGTTCATCCGAAACGTCACCCATGACATGATACAGGGCTGGGCTAGAATCGTCAAGGAACAGGCAGCATTGACCAGAGCCAGAGGACTTGCGTTCAAAATCGTTGATGGCTCGACCAGATACGCAGACCTGACAGGCATCTATGAGCAGCTAGGAGAAGCCATAAACCTGCACAACGAGAGAAGCGATTTCATCCCAATGTGCGATGGCATAGACAATTACATCCGCAAGCTGGACGATAAGCCGGAGTATATCAGCACAGGGCTTAAAGTGCTGGACAACAACTTGCATCTTGTTCCGGGAAACTTCGTTGTGATCGGCGGAAGGCCATCTGCCGGCAAGACTGCTCTGTCACTGCAACTTGCCTGTGAAATAGCCAAGAACGGACGCAAGGTGGCGTATTTCAGCCTAGAGACCGACCCTGATACCCTCTACGCTCGTATTATCGCAAACCAGCTAGGCGTACCACTTCACACGGTCAAAAACAAGACCGTCAGCATTGACGAGCTTGACCGACTGGCAGCCATCAAGAAATATCCGCTGTACGTCCGCTCCGCTGCCGGTAAGGGCGTTGGATGGATTAGAACGCAGTCCATCAGGATGCAGGCAAAAGTGGTGTTCATCGACTATTTGCAGCTTATCTATCAAGCCGGAGCGAAAGACCGATACAGTGCCGTCACGGAGATCAGCATGGCACTGCATGAATTCGCACAGTCCACAGGAACGCTGGTGGTGGCTCTTGCACAGCTCAATCGAGAGACAGCAAGAACAGGCATTCCACCGACTGCCGCAGACCTGCGAGAGAGCGGACAGATTGAACAGGACGCAGATGCAATCATTCTGCTGGCACAGAACGTGACCACGAAAAAGCGGCCAGAGCCGCATTATCATTTTGCGCTTGAAAAGAACAAAGAGGGCAACGTAGGGTCACTGGACATCACGTTTCAGATGGAGACCCAGCAGTTCAAAGAATGCGTATGGATGTGAGGTGATAACTTGTGGCAGAAAATATAGGATATTTACAATCTGACAGTTCAAAAAACGGAGATGAACAGTATACGCCAAGGTATGCCGTAAGACCTCTCTTAGAATTTATTCCAGACAATAAGATTATTTGGTGTCCGTTTGACAAAGAATGGTCTGCGTTTGTCAGTGTTTTGGAAAACAATGGGAATAAAGTGATTTATAGCCATATTGACTATGGACAGAACTTTTTTGATTACGAACCTCAAAAATGGGACATTCTTGCTTCAAATCCGCCGTTTAGCAAAAAAGACGCTGTTCTTCGTAGAGCATACGAGTTAAATAAACCATTTGCATTACTTCTTCCGGCAAATAGCATTCAAGGGAAAACAAGATTTGAGATTTTCAAAAATGACGTTCAAATGCTTTGTTTCGACCAGAGAATAGATTTTATGAATCCAAAACACATGGATAGCCCAGTAAAAGGAACTCCTTTTGGGAGTGCATACTTTTGCCGTGGTTTGCTTCCGACTAAGCTTGAATTGCGCAGATTGGACAAAAAAGCATATAACATCGCTTCTGCGCTCCAATCGCCACAGTAGAATAGGCAAGAAAAACAGATAATAGGGTCAGGGCGATAAAGTTACCGTCTGAACCCCATAAATATTTTTCACTACACAAAATACAGGAGGAAAAGACTATGGTTCCAAACATGGCTGCTGTCCATGCTATCATCATTGCCAATGCACACAGACGGCACGAAGAAGAGTACAAGCGAGAGTGTCAAAGACGCGAACAAGAAGAGAAAGAACGAGCAGAACGAATGATCTGTCGAAAGACCATTTCATGCCGAGCTTGTATGGATTATTTGCCGGAAACTTGCCCAAAAAAGAAAATCAACCAAAAATAACGCAAAGGAGAAAACAACTATGGCACTTACCAACATCGAGCGTGAAACTATCATCACATTCAACGCAGCGGAGGATACCGCAGAAATCTACACGGCAGACCCGGTTTACATTCGCAAGCTGGATAAGCTATGTGAGCAGTTCCCCGATACGTACAAGTTTATGGCGGAGCTGTCTGCCAAGCGGTGCAAGGAATCCAAGACCTATTCGATGCCGAAACGTCTTGTGAAGTTCCGGTCGCCTGTCACTCGTGAGATCAGCGAAGAGCAGCGTGAAGCACTGGCAAAGCGTTTGCGTAAGGCAAGAGAAGCCAAGAATATCTAATCTTAGCTCCTGCGGCTACAAAACTACTGTATCAGAAAGCATGGAATGGTGTCAGGTGGTAAAACTACCCTCTGAGACTATTCCGTGCTTTTTTCTCTTGTTATTTATCAGGGGAAAACGGCAAGGTCTGGATTTGAGTAGGAGCCGTCTCGATCGAGCGGAGTTTGAGCTGATATGGCTACGACTATCAGCGTGATGCGTTTGCATGCAAATGGATGCACATGATGCGTCCGCATCCAATCTTCCCCCCTTTCTTCCCCCTCTTTCCCCTACAACCCCTATTACCCCCTATAATCCCCCTAACTCCCCCCTCAAACAAATAAATTGTTTGAGGCCCCCACGCCGAAATGGTGAGACAACTGCAACAACCGGAAACGACAACCAGATGTTTTGCAAAGGATCTTTCCCCCTACAACCCTCTATCTCCAAAAGCCAGACCGTTAGCCATCAGATCAAACCGTAACCAGCATCTACCGTCAGGTTCTATTGGCTGAATATGGGCATACCGTCCATCTGACCTCTACGTTACGTCACCCTCTATCGTCCGGCGCACCGCGCCGACCGGGTGACCTCCAACGGTAACGGCATCTAGCCTGTAAAGGGCAACGGCATCTGACCCGTCACCAGCTACGACTTTTTCACATGGAGAATTAACTTCATTTTGTAGTCTGTTTGATATGTACAAATGTTGCATTGACAATTCCTAGCAGAATACTAGGATTGATTGAAATACCATAGTGCGTTACTGGGAATTAAATCAAGCAGGAACAGACCGAATCGGATGATACGACTATTCCAACAGAATAATCCCTAGATAGTTACTAGGATATATAAGCGTATAGTATAATAAGTACGGTTGGCATACGAATTTGGTATGGCTAGACGAGAATAAAATTGATAGGTGTCTTGACGTATATTGATTTTGGGAGATGTCGGATGACTTAGCGACTATCGCACCTCTCTTTCTCTAAAAGGCAAACGACTATTTCACACAAAAAGTACACGACTATTTGACGATGGTTCGCAAGAAAACGTTACGACTATTGCTCTGCGGTTATCAGTGGACAGCTCATTACTATACTATATATAGGACTTTCAACCGCTGGTCGTCTGACGACTTTACGACTATTCCACGACTATTTTATTGGAGAAACTACGACTATTGCTGACCTCTATTGGCTATCGGGCGAAAGCCCGAAAAGAGACGCGGCGGTAGCCGTCAATGGTTCCGCGCCGCCCGCCACGCCCCTGCCGCTGGACTGCCCCGCCGGGCTGGCATGGTTTGCGATATGCCGCACCGTTGCGCCCTTATATACCTTATTATAATAGGGCGGCTGTGTTGACCTGTACAGCGTCCGGCGTGGCGGTGGTATCTGGGCATCGGTGGAGGTGCTGCGCTTGACGGTATGCCCTCCAACGTGGTGCAGGCGGTATATAGGCGGCTTGTGTGGCTGCTGTATTGTGTGCGCTGAAATAGGGCAAATCGACGGAAAAACCCCTGTAAAGTCCTGTAAACGGTTTTGCTGTTGAGGCGGTATAATTGCATTGACGGCACAAAGGCCACTGTAAATGTTTGTATGGGGTTGTATTGCAGTAGGGCAAAATAAAAGCCCTGCACCGTGTCGGATGCAAGGCAAAAGAAAAGCCCCGCCATTGTGGGCGGGGTGGAAGTGTTGTATTATTGCTCTGTATACATATCAATTATATTGAGCGCAATTTGCAAGCCGTCCATAATGTGTTGCTCATATTGATACATATATGAGCCGTCTGCGTGCTTGCTCTTGTCTTGCAGCGCTTTATATACGCGCTGGCTGTGCAAATCCAACTGTCTGTTGATGGATGACTTAATGTTGTTAATAGTGCTATCCATAATATACCTCCTGCCGTTACACGGCCTTAACTGTGATTAGATTATATCACACTGCAAGCCCCATTAGGTGGACTTGCAAAAATATTTTTGCCCTTTTGGGCTGGGGCGGGGTTGCTTTACGGTGCAGCCCCGCTAAAGTGTCCGATTGACGTTACTTTGACGCCTTAAACAGCGCCTGGAAAAACCAAAAAAAGAACAAGATTGTTGATAAAATCATAGCTTGCACCCCCTTTATACCACGCTAAAACGCTTGTATGTGGTGCGCTTGCTACACTCGGCGTAAATATCCGGGTGCGCTGCCTGCAAAAGCTTGCTATCTAACCGGACGCTTTGCACATCCTTGTAAATGGCCTTTGCCGTGCCTTGCGCCATCTCCGGCGCGCCCTGCATCATGCAAATGATATCTGCTTTAATGCTTTCGTTCATTGCTTCCAGCTCTTCCAAAAGCCGCTTGTTTTCGCGGTACTCATTCACTTTTTCTTCAAACAACGTCATTTTTTAGCCCTCCATTTCTTTTTTATATTTCAAAATGTCCTCACGGGTCAGCCATTCCGGCTTTTCCTCGATACTATCATACAAATACAGCATGTTGGCGATATGGTCGGTCACATTACCAGCCCACAAATATTTTTCGTGACGGGCACCAAATCCCAAAAAATAATCGCAATCAATGCGCATACGGTCAAGCAAACAATATTTTCTCTCAGAATTGAGCGAATCGAGATATTTTTTATTTTTCATTTCTACTCCTCCTTAGCTGTTGAGAAATGCAATCATAACCAGCGCCCCGGAAATCATGCCGCCAACGTACCAGAGGGCGGCCCACTGGGAAAAGTCCAAAGTAATCATACTGTAAACCCTCCATTAATCAAATTCCGGCATAGCCAAAATAATTCTTTTGCACCGCTCAACACTCAAGCGGTAGGGCTTGGAGCGGGTCAGGTTGTCCGCTACAATCTGAGTGTATACCATCAACGGCAGTTCAAACAGCCCGGCACACTTTGGATACAGACGCACGGCCTGATTTCTGATCTCTGCGTTTAATTCGTCCGATCTAGTCATTTTATTGTACCTCCAAAATCAGCTCCCGGAGCGTTTCAACGCCGGGGATACAATCGTTACACATCATAATATAAACGTTTTCCATGCCATTAACGGCGGTTTTGATTGCGGCAGCGTTTCCGCTACGCTTTGCTGCCAGATATTCGTTGATTGCGTTTTCCACAATCTGCACTCTATCTCTTTTTGTCATTTTTTTATACCTCAGTGTAACCGTCTGCAATGGCCTGCGCCTTGATAGTGTCCATATCCCGCTTTGCTACAACAGGGACGTCCTTAGATATCCAGCCGTCAGGGACGCGGGAAAAGGTCTTTTCGTTGGTGTTGATGCACAGATAATGCGCGTTTCCGTAATAGGTGTTCTTGGTTCTGAATTCTAGTTTCATGGTTTTTGTCCTCCTGTTTTGGTGGCGGTAAATAAGTTTGTTTACTGTCTATATTGTAAACAATTTTATTTACTTTGTCAAGGGGTTTGACGTAAAAAATAAACATTTTTATTTACCGTTTGTATGTGTCCATATCTGCACAGTTTCGGACACGCTCCACGCCCTCCAGCGTTCCGCCCCCGGTACGATCTGCCCGGCGCGGCCTGTCTTGTATGGTCTACCTTGCTGCCTGTCGTGCTCAGTCGTTCCGGGTGCGCTGGATGGGGCAGGGGTGCACCGGCGGGGTATACAGCCGCCGCCCAGCCCCGCCCGGTCAGTCTTTCAACCACCGAAAAAATAAAAAAGGCTTAAAAAATCGCCCCACCCCCTATTGTTAATCTCAAAAATTCCGCGCAAAAACAAAAAGACCCCTACAAAGGGTCTGTGTTCTGTGCTATACTTGCCTTACAAGCCTTGAAAGGGAGGAATCTACAATGGCTAAAAGTAAAATGACAACGTGCAAGCACTGTGGAGCAGAGATTGCCGCAAGTGCAAAGGTCTGTCCTCACTGTGGCGGTAAGAATAAGCCGCCCATCTACAAGCGCTGGTGGTTTATTGCCATCATTGTTTTGATTGTCTTGTCTGCTATTGGTGGCTCTAGCGATAGCGGCAAGAAGGGCTTTGAAGAGGGCTACAAAGACGCTACGTCTAACAATGCAAGTGCATCGACCGCTTCTTCCGTTGCATCTGTTGTGCCTGAAATCAGCGAGGACGATTACAAGGCAGAGTGCCAGACTGTGGACTATAAGGAACTGTGCCGCTATCCTGAAAAGTATGAAGGGACTAAGATTGTAGTCAAAGTAAAGGTCTCGCAGATTATTGACGCAAACTTCTCCGGCAGCGAGAAAGCATGGAGAACCTACACGGACAACAGCGGATATGGCTTCTATGCCGATGACGAATATTATATGCTGGATAAACGTGGTGGCGATGCTGTGAAGATTCTGGAAGATGATATTATCACCGTTTATGGCGAGTTCACCGGGCTTGAAAAAATCACCAGAGCATTGACCAGTACCACCGATGAACTTCCTCGCATTGAAGTCAAGTACGCAGACCTCGCAGAATAATCTATAACACAAAAAGCCAGCGGCTAGATGTTCTCTAACCGCTGGCTTTTCTTATTGGTTATTTACTTCTTCAATGCGCTGGTCACGTTCGGCATCGGCATCCAATAGTTAATGTCACGCATGACAATCTTGCCATTGTCGCACAGGTACGGTCTCAAATCGCTGTATTTGTCTGCTTCGTAGGAGAGATAGCCACACGCAACCTCTTTTCCGTTGCAAGCGATCACTCGCCCATTGTAGGTTTCCCCAACGTCAGGCGTTCTCCAAAGCCACTCCATGTTTTCCAGAGTGTCGCTGATGTATTCGTCAAGGTTTTCGTACTTATCACCGTTAATCATATCCGTTCTCCTTTCACATGGGAATCTGGGTCTGGCCGTTCGTGACCTGAACCAACATAACGGAATTTGCGCACGGTCTCCACTTCTTGATGTACTCGACAGCTTCATCAAACCGCTTCTTTGGCACGTTGTTTCGACTGTTCACGTTGAACCAGTCCTGAATGTCCCGGTTGCATTCCATGAACAGCTTCTGAGAGACGCTGCGGCTCTTGTAGGCCGGGCTGTCCATGCCGCCCAGAGCGTTGATGACCACCGTGTTTACGACACGCTTCAACACACGCTGCTGATTGTAGTCGATGGTCATAGTGTTCTCAAGAGCGGAAATGCGCTGCTCCTGCTTCATGGTGCGCTGGTCAATCACAAGGATTGCTTGCAGCTCCTTAGAAAGCCCTGCGAACTGGTTGACGGATGCGTTTTTCTCAAGGTCGATCAGCTTCTGGCGAATATCCATGCCCTCAGGTGTCCGCTGAATCATTGCAATGTGCTTTGCCATGTCCAAAGTGATAATATGGTCGGTTCTGGGCTTTCCAGCAAGCCCATCAGACCTATTGCTCAAAAATGAGCCATAGTCTTTTCCGTCAACAAAACCATACTCGCACATACGAGGGAACCAATCTTTGTATGCGGTCTTGATTTTGAGCCGCTCGTGCAGTTCCCGACCCAACACAACCTTTTCGCCGGTGTCTGTGTCGTACACAGGGATAACATCTTCAGAAAAGATTCGGATGGTTTCAAGATTATTATTCATAGAAATTTAGCCTTTCTATCTTGCGAGAGCAGGCCATCTCTGGTATAATAACCCAAAGAGGGTCTATACTCTCTGAGCGTGTTGTGATACGTTCGCTGCTGTCGGCAAACTTTAGCGGACGTATCATTTTTCGTTTTCATTGCTCTCCGGGATGGGATGCACCTCAAAGAACGTGTCACGGATGGCTGCGGCTTGTGCAACCTTGTGTTCGGTGCAATAGGCTTTCAGCCATTGGAACTGCCGTTCGGTCAGCGCAACAGTGAACGTATGATTGTGGCGTTCAAGATAAGGACTGTACATAAACTCACCTCCCTTCATGTAGGTGCAACCAGTATATGCAATATGTTGTGGTTTGTCAATTACGCAAACGCTTAATGTAGTACTGGTATCTGTACAAAATCCAAAAGTTTGTAGACTTGCACAAAACTCAGCCTTTGTTTTTGGCTGCTCCGGCTTCGTACCCTGCCCGGTAGTTCAGTTCGGACAGCTTACCCAGTGCTTCTGCGTACTCCCTGTCCTCGCTGGTCGGCTCTTTGCCGTGGGCGAGGGTTTTCAGAAATTCTTCGGTTGTCGTGGGAAAGTTCATGTTTTTTGCTCCTTTCTATTGCAGAAGCTGTCTGCTTCTGCTATAATAATTGACAGAAACCGAGACTGCGCCCTTGGTTGCGCAGCTTCTGTTTTGTGGTGGAATAGGTCGTCAGTACTACTTTGGTTGGTGGAGCTGACGGCCTATTTTTTTATGCCACAAAGGATAAATCTACCGTTGCTGGTCGATTCATCATGTGTTCTACTATCTTAGATTATAGACGCTTGGTATATAGTTGTCAACAGCCCAATTTGTATAATCGTATCAGAAATATCTGATTTTTTAACACATTCTTGTGTTTTTTGATAGTTGTTTGTAAACTGAACCGTTCATTGATTTAGCGGCGAGAACCATGATAGTTCGATGTATTTTATAATATTATACTATTTGTAAATTAACGAAACCGTTCTTATGCTTTTTCTGCCCTATTGAGAGTAAAGTTTTATTTTCCTCTTGACAAAGTAAATAAAATTGTTTACAATAGAAAACGAAAGAGAGGTTTTGAAAATGAGTGAGAAAAAAAAGATGACAAAAGCCTTGACAAACGGAACGGAAATTGTTCGTGAGGTTATGGAAAAGCAGGGCGTTACAATGGTCTGCCTTGCTGAAAGCGCAGGATTTGGCTCAAAGCAGAATATGTATCAGTGTCTTAAAAATGACAGCTTGAACCTCTCTAGCTTTTTCAAAATTATGAGCGCCATGAAATATAGAATTGTTGTTGAGCCTGACGTAGGTAGTTTAAAGCAGAACCAGTATCTTGTCACAGGAACGGTCGTTGAAAAAGAATCCAAGGGCGGTGATTCTGAATGATCTACGGTTACGCTCGTGTCAGTTCCGCTGGTCAAGCGATTGACGGCAACAGTCTTGAAGCCCAGTCGGAACTTCTGAGAGCCAATGGCGCACAGAAAATCTTTTCGGATGTTTACACCGGCACGAAGCTGCATCGACCTGAGTTGGACAAGCTGATGGCTGAAATCCAGCCGGGAGATACGCTGATCGTGGCGAAGCTTGACCGTATTGCTCGTTCTGCCAAGAATGGTCTTGAACTGATAGACCAATTCATTGATAGGGGCGTTTCGGTGAACATCCTGAACATGGGGGTTATGAACAACTCCCCTACTGGAAAAGTCATTCGGACTGTTATGCTTGCCTTTGCAGAGTTTGAACGTGACATGATTGTTGAGCGCACCAAAGAGGGCAAGAAGATTGCCAGTCAGCGCCCTGATTACAGGGAAGGCCGCAAGCCCACCGAGTATGACCGCAACCTCTTTGATGTTCTGCACGAACAGGTAGAAAAACGTCTGCTGACCGTCACCGATGCCGCCAAGCAGCTTGGTGTGACCCGCCAGACATGGTATCGGATTGCTGAACAGAACAGGTGAAAGGAGCAAGAGCCTATGGATAAGTGGAACAACAGAAACTCGTATGACTGGCTTGCGGGGGCAGTCGTTGGATTGCTTACCGGGTTCTTTATCGTAGTTGTGGTTGCGAGGTGCGTTTTGTGATACTCAGTGACAACATGAAGCATCTGATCGACACGCTGAACGCCTATGAGCCAGACCTTCCGAATGGATTCTATTCCGTAAAAGCCCTGCAAGATAAGCTAGACTTCACGGCACAGTTCGTTCTTGAATCTCTTGCCAACGATGGATTGATACGCTGGGGCGATACGCAGCACACGGCGTTCTGGCTTCTGGAACGTGCAAGGAATTACAAGAAAATCCACAAGCTGGAAAAGATTGAACAGTGGAAAGAACGTGGGATAGGCTTTGCTTGCGGCGTTCTGACAAGCGTTGTCGCAGGTGCGATTAGCATTGTGTTGGCTGGCGTTTTCAGCTGACATTGTTTGAAACCTAGAATAAAACCGAATATTTAATTTTTGTGCAGTTGTAGGCACTCTTTACATTTTCAGGTAGGGGGTGTCTATTTTTTATGCAGCCAAAACAGTGCATTGCCATTATCGACAGCATCAAAGCGTATGCAAAGCAGAATCCGACCGAAGCACAGGTCTATGAGGACTGGTTTCAGGCGGTGGTGAACCTAAGAGATGCCCTGCCGCAAGACAAGCGGTTCGATGCCTACAAATACTCTGGTGAACTGCGCTCTGTCTGTGCAGCCATGATGGGCAAGATGAAAACAGGCGAGGACGTGGCAAAGGTCTATGATATTATCAGCCGGACGTACCTGTTTGAAGCAAAGGATGTGTTTGACAGCTATTGCATCTACCTTGAATGGAATCGTGCGCCGGAGAAGAAGTTTTATCAGCCTAGACGCAGAGTACTGAAAGTGCTGGCAGACGACCTAGAGGACTTGTTTTATAAGCGGATAGATTTCTTGGGGGTCAGTCTTCCGGCTCGCGTGGGTAAGGCTTTGAGCGATGATACGCCGATTTTAACAAGAAGTGGCTGGAAAAATCACGGCGATTTGCAGGTCGGTGATGAAGTTATCAGTCCCAAAGGCCAGTTTGTAAAAGTGCTGGCTGTATCTCCTAAGTGTCAGCTTGATGTGCGCTGCCATTTCTCTGACGGCACATACATTGACTGCCACGAAAACCATGAGTGGCCGGTCTTTAACCGGCATAAGAACGGATTTGATGTAATCGAAACCAAGCGGATGATGGAGAATTATGTTGCCGACACGAAGGACGGTATAAGATTTTGCTATCAGGTTCCGTTCAAAAATTTTGTCGAGGGAGAATATAAGAAGCTGCCTGTTGAGCCGTACACATTGGGCGCATGGCTTGGCGATGGTCGCAATCAGCACCCGGATATTTGCGAACCTCCTTGTGACCGAGTGATTGTTGAGCGTGTTATTAACGATGGATACCCTGTTAGCTGGCACACGGTTCATAAGGATACTGGCGTTGAGTATTACGGATTCTCTGGCTTGCGACAGGCACTCCAAAAAGGCGATATGTGCCATAGCCACAGCCGCTGCGTGAAGCACATCCCAGAAGAATACTTCACAGCCAGCATTGCACAGCGTATGGAATTGCTTGCCGGTCTGCTCGATACAGACGGTACGTTACGGGCAAAAGAGCATCGGTACGCTTTTTCTACAACAGAGCCGCAAATGAGAGATGATTTTGTCACGCTGGTTTCTACCTTTGGATGGAGATGCAGCGTGGTTGAATATCCACCTCGTGTATCATCTAGTGGCATTAAAGGCAATCTGACAGTTTATTCCATCTCTTTTAATCCTACCTGCCCTATTCCCTGCGTTGTTCCTCGCAAGCAGTTAAAGGAGTTCTCCAAACCTCGCCGTGTGGCATTTTGTGGGTTTGAGCGCATCGAGCCGAAACGGGGCAACTGCATTCAGGTTGAGGGCGGCGTATATTGCGCTGGAAAGCACCTGATTCCTACCCATAACAGCACGCTGTGCATTTTCTTCATCACATGGCTTATGGGCAACCGCCCGGACGTTGCATCGGTCATGAGTGGACATTCTGACAAGCTGACCAACGGCTTCTATGGCGAAGTGCTGTCTATTATCACTGACCCCGTTACCTATAACTGGGGCAAAATCTTCCCGGACGTTCAGCTTGTAGATAAGAGCGCAAAAGACGAAAGCGTTGACCTAAACCGCAAAAAGCGTTTTCCAACCCTAACGTGCCGCTCCATTGGCGGCACGTTGACTGGTGCTGTTGAAATTGGCGAAGGTGGCGTTCTGTACAGTGATGACTTGATCGAGGATTTGGAGGAAAGCCTGAACGTTGAACGTCTGAACAACAAGTACGATGCCTATCTGAACCAGCTAAAAGACCGTAAAAAGCAAGGCGCATTGGAGCTGATGGTCGGCACACGCTGGAACGTGCTTGACCCTCTAGGGCGCATCCAAAACCAGTACGCAGACAATCCAAAGTACAGATTCCGGGTGATTCCGGCTGTGGACGAGAACGGACACAGCAATTTCAATTATGACTACGGCGTGGGATTTGACGATGCCTACTATGCCGATATGAAAGCCAGCATTGATGATGCAACATGGTGGGCAAAGTACATGGGCAAGCCCTATGTGCGTGAAGGTCTGCTGTTCCCTGCTGATGAGCTGCGATACTTTAACGGCGTTCTGCCTGATGGTGAGCCCGATCGGAAGCTTATGGTCATGGATATTGCATGGGGTGGCGGTGACTTCACCGCCTGTCCTATCGCTTATGTGTACGGCGATGCTGTGTTCATCCCTGACCTTGTGTTCAATAACGGCGACAAGACCGTGACCAGACCGGAAGCCGTGGGCAAAATCATCCAGCACAAAATCAATGTGGTGCGCGGAGAAGCCAACAACGGCGGCGATGAATACTGTGACGTTGTAGACAGCCAGCTCCGGCAGCAGGGTTATCACTGCTCCGTTCGCAGCCAGCGTGCGCCCAGTGGTCAAAGCAAGCTGTCCAGAATCATCCAGTATGCGCCGGACATCAAACGGTTCTATTTCCTTGACGAGAAGCATCAGTCGAAAGAGTACAAGGCGTTCATGGAGCAGGTGACAATGTTCACGCAGCTTGGCAAAGTTCCGCACGATGATGCACCGGATAGTCTGGCACAGCTTGCCGATGAATTGTACAACGGAATCAGTAAAATTGAGCCTGTCAAGAGGCCGTTTTGATTAAAAACACAATATATTGTGTTCGCTGGGTCTATTTATTTGATTTCACCACTTGACAAGGCTTATAATGTACGCAGGAAGTTTTGCAGCTTCCCTTAAAGGAATAGCTTTCACGCGGGGTTTTGTCATTTTACTCGCGTGCGTGTCAACAAGCATATTCCTCCTTTCACCGGTGGAGGTTTTCTCACTCTTTCGCCTTCACCGGGCTTTATATGTTGCGTTTCCAATTGTAAGGGGAATGCCAGCCTGTCTCCCCCACGGCTGGCAAGCAACGGTTCGATTCCGTTACGCAGCACAACCAACTACCTAGCTTTGCATGGACTTATTCTCCAAAACCTCCACCGCTATTCCCGGCTCTCGATGCGATGTTTAGGCATGACATTGCAAAGAACAGCGGTTAACCAATCAAGCCGGGTTTCTATGTTGCATTAGCTCGGTCAGGCTAGAGCATCCGGCTCATAACCGGATCGTTGCAGGTTCGATTCCTACACGCGGCATGATATGTTCCCGTAGCTCAATTGGTAGAGCACTGGTCTCCAAAACCAGAGGCTGCAGGCTCGGTCCCTGCCGGGAATGCCAGCTGCGTACCCTGTGAGGGGGCGGCGCATGACTAACAAGACATCACATCCACTTGGCGGGGTGCCCATTGTGGACACATTACGATATGCTGCCATAGCTTAGTGGGCTAGAGCGCTTTGCATCTGATACATGCAAGGTAACATTGGCGATACACACCACCCATGGCTCTGCGTTTAGCCAGCGCAGAAGTTAATGCGGTGTGGGCGTTGGTTCAAATCCAACTGGCAGCACCAAAATTGCAGCTGACCCGTTTACGTCTGTCCGACAACTGAATGTAAAGGCTGCAATGGTTTTTTTCGGGCGAAGAATAGCACGGCTGGAAGTGCGAACAGTTTCCCAGTAGCTTCTGACAGGTCTGTGCTCAACAGCCTGTTCCCAGAAATTCAACGAAAGGAGCACAGATGGTAGCAAAAGTCAGATGCAAGCGTCCTAAAAAAGACGCAAACGGCAATCCGTGTGATTGCGGACGTTATCTTGGCGAAGTAGAAGGCAAGTTCTCCCTTCTGTGCCCTCTTTGCCATTGGATTACAATTGGAGATTCCAACCTTCCGAAAGAAACATGGGTTTCCGTACCAAAGTTTAAGAACTGAATAGCTTTTGAAGCGCAGTTGTAAGCGCAGTGAGATAGACCTTAACAGGTTTGTCTTGCTGCGCTTTTTATTTTGCCGGAAAGGAGGAACACATGGCTAAGTATCAGATGGTTGTTGACGGCTTTTTGAATGATCCGCTGACTGGACGTAGACCAATTGAAACGCCGGAGACGGAAATCAATCAGACAAACGTGCTGAAAGTGGTCACGGGCAAGGCAGAGCCTATTCATCTGCTGAACAAGAATGAGATTCGCTTTCTGCACAACTACTACTTGGGTAGCCAGCCTGTCCTCCATCGCACGAAGGAATACCACGCTGAAATCACCAACCGCATTGTAGAGAACCACGCCAACGAGTGCGTGGGCTTCTACACAGGATATATGAGTGGCACACCGTGCTCTTATGTGCGGTCTGAAACGGCAACGGGTGACGGCGAGGAAATCGCTCGGCTGTCTAATGCCTTGCAGTATGAGGGCAAGGACGCGCTTGATCGGCGGCTCTGGCAGTGGATGTTGGAGTGTGGACAGGGATACCGCATCGTTCTTCCTGACAAGGGGTATGGCGGCAACTACCCGGACGAAACACCCCTGCTGGTGGACGTTCCAGACCCTGACATGGCGTATGTGATTTACAACTCCGGCATCGGTCACAAGCCGATTGCCAACGTGCTGCATATCCCGCGCAATTATCAGAATGACCTGAACGACCTGATTTGCGTGTACACGCCAAACCAGTACTTTGAAATCGACAACGGCAAGATCACAAAATCTGAAAGCCATTCTCTGGGGATGCTTCCGATGGTCGAATACAAGCTCAACCCGGAGCGCATGGGTCTGTTTGAACCGGCTATTCCTGTTCTGGATGCCATCAACCTACTGGAGAGCAATCGTCTTGATGGCGTAGAACAGTTCATCCAATCCATCATGGTCTTTATTAACTGTCTTGTTGATAAAGAAGCGTTGGAAGCTGTTAAGGCTATGGGCGCAATGTCAATTAAGTCTACTTCCGGACTTGCCGCCGATGTAAAACAGCTTGCAAACGAGCTGAACCAACAGCAAACGCAGATTTTGATTGATTCCATGCTGAACGTGTACCGCAGTCTGACTGCTATGCCTAGTGCCACTGGCAGCGAGAACGCAACGTCCGACAACGTGGGCGCAGTTATCGTCCGAAACGGCTGGAATCACACCGAAGCGAGGGCGCAGCAGTACGAGAATATGTTCAAGTTCTCGGAACGCCAAAGCTTGTCTGTGATGCTGAAAATCCTGCGTGATACGGCTGGTTCTAAGCTGATGGCAAGTGACATCAACATCAAACTGCCCCGCCGTCAGTATGACAATCAGCAGAGCAAAGTTCAGATTTTTGCGCAGATGCTCGGTCAGCCCATTGACCCGCAGTTGGCGTTCACAACGCCCGGTCTGTTCCCCGACCCGCAGGCTGCTTACGAAATGAGCAAGCCCTTCCTGATTGCCGCTGGCAAGCTAGGCAAGGATGGGAAAGCTCCGAAACCGCAGGAGCGACAGCCTAAACAAGTTGTTGATGCCAATAAAACATCTGACGAACAGTCTGAAAGCACCAATAAAGAAACAGAGGGCGAATAACCCTTTGCATATTCCGGCAGGGAAGCCGGGATACAAATTTCGCAGCGTTGCAGGGAAGCAACGGTAAAAAAACGCAGGAGGAAATTAACGATATGAAACTCAATGTGTTGCTTGGTGATGCCTACAAAGAGGGCATGACCGCAGATGAAATCATTTCTGCGCTTGAAAAGGTTGCAGACCCTAGCGCAGAGGTTGAGAAGCTGCGCAACGCCGTGACGAAAGCCAACAGCGAAGCTGCTGAGTACAAGAAGCAGCTCAAGGCAAAGCGCACCGATGACGAGAACGCCGCACAGGAACAGGCTGACAAGCTGGCGGAAATGCAGAAGCAGATTGAAGCCCTGACTGCCGACAAGGAGAACCTCGTCAAGGAAAAGACCCTTGCATCTTACCGTGAGAAGTTCGTTGCACAGGGTTATGACGCTGAACTTGCCAACAAGGCTGCGTCTGCACTGGCTGACGGTGACATGGACAAGGTATTTAAGTTCCAGTCGGAATTTATGACTGCCCACGACACCGCTTACAAGGCTTCTCTGCTGAAGGATATGCCCACACCTCCTGGTGCGGATGGCAAGGGCGGCTCTGACAGTGAGGGCGTGGCGTTTGCCAAGAGCCTTGCACAGCAGAACGCAAATGCTTCTAAGGCATCGAGTGACGCAATGAGTGCTTTCCATTAACAAGGAGGAAAACATGAAGTTTACCCGAAACACGGTCAACGGAATCAACGATACCATCCTTGCTTCCAATGACTACACTGCCATTCCCTTTACCGTGACCGAAGCTGATGCGGTTAAGGCTGGCTATCCCATGACCAAAACTGGCAAGAAAGCAACTTCTGCCACCGCAGACGGCATTCTTCTGTATGACGTTGACCCGGCAGAGAATCCCAACGCTTCCCTGCTGATTCGTGGCGTTATCGACACCAAGAAGGCCGCTGCAAGCTCCGGCTTTACCTATGATTCTGATGCGATCGCTGCGCTTAAGACTGCCATTCCCGGCATCTTCTGCCGTGACAACATCAGCGTGAACGCTTAATAGGAGGTAAAACAACATGGCACTGAATCTTAAGGAAGTCTTTGCCCCGGCTGCGATTGCCGCCTATTGGACGAATGACCCCACCAATGCGATGCCCTTTGCATCTGACGCACTGTTCCCTGCAAAGAAGAAGGCTGGTCTCGACCTGAAGTGGCTGCGTGGCCACAAGGGCGTTGGCGTATCCCTGATGCCCAGCGCATTTGACGCAAAGGCTACGTTCCGCACTCGTGAGGGCTTCAAGTTCGATGAGACTGAGATGCCGTTCTTCCGTGAGGGCTACCATCTGGGCGAGAAAGACCGTCAGGAAATCCTGCGTGTTCTGGACAGCAACGACCCCTATGCCCGTGACGTGATGAACCGCCTGTACGATGACACCGCACAGCTTATCACTGGTGCGCGTATCGTTCCTGAGCGCATGATTTGGCAGCTGCTGGCTCCCACCAATGGCGTTCCTGGCATCACCATCAAGGCAAACGGCGTGAACTACACCTACAACTACGACCCGGACGGCACTTGGAAGTCCACCAACTACAAGGAAGTCTCTGCCGCAAAGTCCAAGTGGAACGTCACCACCGCTACCCCCATTGCTGACCTGAACGCCGCAAAGGACGCTGTTTTGGCAAGCGTGGGCGAGGTCGTGACTGAGGTGTACATGAACACCGCTACTTTCCGCAACATGATTGCTGCGGACGAGGTGAAGAATCGGTTTATGACCGTCACCGCAAAGGCAAACGCCGTTCTGCTGGACGCTGAAGCACGGCAGATTGTCGAATCTGCAACCGGTCTGACCATCCATCTGTACGACAAGATGTTTAAGGCAGACCAGTACAGTGCAAGCGAGAAGTATCTGCCCGATGGCATGGTCGTGGTTGCTCCTTCTGGCGCTCTGGGCAGCACTTGGTACGGCACCACCCCTGAGGAAGCAGACCTACTGTCTGGTCAGTCTGGTGCATCCGTGTCCATCGTGAACACCGGCGTTGCCATCACCACTGAGCTGACCGTTCACCCGGTCAACGCTAACGTCTACGCTTCTGAAATCGTCCTGCCGTCCTTTGAGCGCATGGACGCTGTGTACTGCATCAAGGCTTACTAAGGCGAAAGGAGGAAAGTAGCATGGGAGACCAGTATTCCGAAGCGGCAGTCAAACTGGGGCAATACATTGCCCCCGCACTTGACCGTGAAATTACGGACAAGGACTACCCACTCTTCGACCTGCTGCTTGATTTCGCCAAAGACAAGATATTTGCACAGGGCTACCCCTTCGGCAACAGACCGGACGAGTTGCCCTCGCAGTATCAGTCGTTGCAGATACGCATTGCAGCGGAACTGTATAACCACATCGGCGCAAACGGACAGACGAGCTATACCAACAACGGCATTACTCGTGTGTGGGAAAGCTCTGATGTGGCGCAGTCCCTGCTGAACGAAGTGGTTCCGAGAGTAGGTGTTATCGGCTGATGTTCAATGGAAGCCCGCTGGACAAACGCCCGCTGTGGTACTCGAACCCGGTTGGCGAAAAAACGCCTGTCGTGGATGAATGGGGAAACGAGACTGGCGAATCTGTATACGAATCGTGGAGTGAACCCGCAAAGTTAATGCTGAACGTCAGCCCTCCTACTGGTTCTGCGGAAGCAAACCCTTTTGGAGCGTTCACGGATTACAGCTACGTTGTCAGTTCATCCAGCAAAAAGCGCAACACACCGCTTTATGAAGGCACGCACGTCTGGTTTCAGACGGACGTTTCAAAGCCCTTCAATTACACTGTGGTCAAGGTTGCAGAGCATATCACAGACACGTTGTATGCGCTGAAAGAGGTGGCTGCAAGTGAAAATTAAAGTGAGGTTGAGCGATGCCGGACTTCGTGATGCGGAACGTCAGATACAGGAGTACAAAACCACCCTGAACAAAAAGGCGCAAGAGTTTGCAAAGGCGCTAGCACAAAAAGGCATTGACGTTGCGACTGTGCGGTTTGCTAACGCACAGTATGCTGGCGACAATGACGTAACAGTTGAGCATGACCCTGTACAAACGCCAAATGGCTTTGCAATCGTAGCGCACGGAAAGGCAGTTGCGTTCATCGAGTTTGGCACTGGCGCACATCACAACGGATATGGCGGTGAGTTGCCGCCCGGTGTTGGTGCGCATGGCTCTTACGGCAAAGGGCAAGGCGCAAACCGCAGGTGGTACTACTACGGCGAATCTGGCAATGCTGGCACACCTGTCAAACAGGTGGATGGCAAAGGCCAGTTGAATTACACCGACGGCAACGAACCAGCTATGGCTATGTGGGGGGCTGTTGAAGAAATAGCTTCTCAAGTCGAAGCAACGTGGAGGGAGGTCTGGAATAGTTGATCGATTATTTCAATTCTATCTTCACGGCCGTTGCTAAGGAGCTGCGAAAGCAAGTGCCTGGCATCTTCGTTACTGGCGAAATTAATGACAGCAACGTCAAAAAGTTTCCGTGTGTGCAGATAGAAGAAAACAGTAATCTGCCTGTACACATCGATTCTGCCGGTCACAGCAAGTACGCTGCCGTTTCCCTGCGTGTGCGGGTCTACTCTAACAAGAGCACCGGACGCATTGCAGAAGCACGTTCCATTGTTGGAATCGTGGATTCTGTTCTTGAACCGCTTAAATTTTATCGCAAATCGTTTGCCCCGTTGAATGGGCTGTACAACAATTCCGTCTATCGGATTGATTGCAGCTATGGGGCAACAATCGGAGAGGACGGAATGATTTACCGAAACTAAGGAGGTAAACATTCTATGAGTACTGCTATCTCCGGTCTGAATACCACCCTGTATTGTGGCGACAGCGCAACCGCTCTGACGAAGCTGTGCGACATCAAGGATGTGCCCGACCTGATCTCTGAGCCGAACCTTCTGGATGCCACCACTCTGTCTGACCCTATGCAGGTCAACATCTTCGGCATTATCCAGAGTGACACCAAGTCCTTTACTGCCAACTACAACAAGACTGACTACAAGAAAGTCAAGGAAGCTGGCTACGATGAGACTTCCGAGAGCAACACCGTGAAGTATTACGCCCTGAAGATGCAGGACGGCTCCGGTTTCACTTGGCAGGGCATGCATCAGGTCGGCTTGTCCGGCTTTGGCGTGGACGAGGTTGTGGAAATGACCATCAACTGCATCTTCACCAAGAAGCCTGAGTTCAGCGAGACCCTGACCGTCAATGGCGGCTAAACCGCAAAAATCGAATCAATCAAACCGGGCAGAACTGAACATCGGATTTGGTTCTGCCCCTATTTATAAAGGAGAGCATTTATTATGGCTGCAAAGGTTATCAACTTTCATTCCCCCGATGGCAAGAACACTTATGAGCTGACTTTCACCCGTGACAGCGTGGAAGCTACCGAACGTGCAGGCTTTCAGATTGGCCAGTACACCCAGATGACCAACCTGCTGTCCAACTCCCGCGCCCTGTTCTATGGTTCTTTTATCGCACGAAATCGTGGCATCAAGCGTAAAGTCGTGGACGAAATGTTTGCCCACATCGACGAGAAGGAAGAGCTGATGGCTGCGCTGCTTGAGATGTTCATGGACGCTTCTAAGTCCCTGCTGGCAACCGACACTGAGGACAAGACCGCAAAAAACGCAACGTGGGAGATTGTGTAACCGCACAATCTCAAGAATCAGACGGAGAGGGAGAATCTTTCTCCTTCTCTAAGCTGTTCCACGATGTAGAAGCCTATTACATTTCCATCGGCATGACCTACGACCAGTTCTGGTACGGCGATGTCTGGCTGGCGAAGGTCTACCGTGACGCAGAGGAACTACGGGAACGTAGAGCCAATGCAGAAGCGTGGAGAAATGGTTTTTACATGGCATCTGCGCTTTCCTCTACGGTTGGCAATATGTTCCGAAAGAAAGGGTCTAAACCCATCAAGTACATGGATAGACCGATTCCCCTTACTCAAAAGGAGAAAGACGAGTATGAATACCAACGCGCAGTTGAGGCGCAGGAGCGAATCAAGAGAATGATGTTCTCCATGATGGAAAGTGATGGTGGTAGTGATGGCTGATGTTGATATTACGAGCTTATCCGTAGAAATTTCTGCGGAATCGCAGGGCGCAGAGCTTAATATCGACAAGCTCGCTACCGCCATTTCTAATTTGCGGACAAAGGGCAACGTCACAAAGGTTGTGAACAGCCTTGACAAACTGGCTACTTCTATTGCAACGCTGAAACAGGCATCCGCTGGAATGTCTGGGCTGGACAAAATTACCAGCTTTCTGAATGGACTTTCCAACGTCAACACGACCGCAAGCGCAAAGAGCATCAACACGGTCGTGAATGCAATCAAAAAGATTCCTGCGGCTGTGTCTGGCTTAAACGGCGTGGATTTTTACTCCATGTCTGGAAGCATTACTCAGCTCACTAACGCTTTGGCTCCGCTGTCCATTCTGGACGCATCGAACCTTAAAGCTCTTGGTAGCGCTTTCAATGCGATTGGGAAGGTTCCTGACCTAACCGATAAGCTGAAAGCCACCGACCTCGATTCTTTTGCAAGTTCTTGCCAGAAGATTTCCGTCGCCCTTACTCCCCTTGCATCTCAGCTCGACAAGGTGGGCAATGCTTTTGCAAAGCTCCCTCCGCAGTTGAGTAAGGTGGTCACACAGGCGAACCGCGTGACCGCAGCCAATGAAAAGCAGCGTAAGAGCTATCTCAGTCTGTCCAATCAGATGAACGGCTTTATGCGGAACATGGCAAAGCTGGTTTCGTTAAAAGCTATCGCTGAGTATCTTGGCAACGCTGTTGCGAAGTTTAACGACTTCTATGAAGCAACAGACCTATTCCATAATGCTATGGGCAATTTGAGCGGTGAAGCCGATACGCTCATTAGCAAGATGCAGGGCTTGCTTGACGTTGACCCGACCAAAGCGATGACTTACATGGCTACCATTCAGAGCTTGGGTACTTCGTTTGGTCTGACCAGCGACAAAGCATACGTTCTGTCCAAGAACCTGACTCAGCTTGCCTATGACGAAAGTTCCTATTGGAACAAGGACGTTGCAGAGACCTTTACCGCAATGTCCTCCGCAATCTCTGGCGAGATTGAGCCTATCCGCCGTTTGGGTATTGACCTGTCTCAGGCGCGGTTACAGCAGGAGCTTCTTGCTTTGGGCTTTAACAAGCAGGTTTCTAGTCTGTCTCAGGCAGATAAGGCGGTTCTGCGTTACATTGCCATTATGAAGCAGACTGCAAACGTGCAGGGCAACCTTGCACAGACCATCCAAAGCCCTGCGAACCAGATTAAGATTCTGAAAGCGCAGTTGGATATGCTGGCGAAGTCTGTTGGCTCTCTGCTCTACCCTGCTATGAAATCCATTCTTCCCCCGCTAATTGCCGCCGTACAGCTCATTCGAGAGTTCGTTGAATGGGTGGCAAAGCTGATGGGCGTAAAGGTCGTGTTTACTGATTTCACCAAGAGTACTGACAGCGTTGGTGGCATCGGCGACGCAATGGATGACACGGCCGATTCGACAAAGAAAGCTGCCAAAGCCCTCAAGGACTACACGATGGGCTTTGATGAACTGAACATCATTGACCCCACACAGGGAAGCTCCGGCTCTGGCAGCGGCGCATCTGCTGGTAACATCTTGGGCGATGTAGACCTGTCCGGCTACGATATGTTCAAGGACTATGTCGGCAACGCTGTGGATGAAATCAAGGAAAAACTTCGCAAACTTGCTCCTATTGTTGCTGCTATCGGCGCCGGTTTTGCCGCATGGACTATCGGGAATGCGCTTCTTACTGCGTTAAAAGACACTCATGATTGGGCATACAAGCTCGGCAAAATCGTTGGTGGTTTTAATCCAGAGTTGCTTCTAGTAGCCGGAACGGTCGCCCTTATCGTTGGCCGATTTGTTCAGCTTTATCAAAACAGCGAAAATTTCCGGCGAGGTTTGACCCGTATTAAGGATTTAATTTACCTTGCGGGTCTTGGGTTTACGCAAGGCTGGAATATCTCTTTGACTGATGGGAAACTTGGCGAGTCTATCAAATGGCTAAAAGAAGCTCTTTCTAATCTCGGTCAAGCGATTTGGAATTTGATTCCTGAGGAATGGCAGGGAAAAATCTCTACTGCATTCGAGACAATTCAAAAAGTCGTCAAAGACCTTGACCTCGATTTGGGCGATTTGGTCATGACGCTTATCGGAATCGGTTTGACTATTAGCGGGCATCCCGTTGCTGGCCTTGCAGTTCTTGGTTTCGAAGCCGTCTCCGTCGCCGTGCGTGGTCTTGGCAGTGAAAGCGAAGCAGAAGCATTTCAGCTAAAATCTGATTGGCATGATGCTTTCGTGAATTTCGGCACGATTGCGGCCGAAACAGTGGCAGACATCATAACTGCTCTCGGAAATCTTATCAATGATTTTGCAATTCTTATCGGATGGATTCAAAATGGCGTTTCTGAAACGGAAATGCTCGACATCCAGATGAATGGAAATTTTCTTGAAGGTGCAATCGCGTCTCTTGCGCAAGTTATCCACGACATGGGCGTGTTCATTGGATGGATTATTAAAGGCGTAGACGAATCAGACCGTCTTGCCATCGCCGCCAATGGAAACTTTGCGGAAAAATTTGTTCTCTTGATTGCTGATGTAATCAATGGAATCAAAGACGCTGTAACGTGGTTCGGAAAACTGATTGATAAAGTTTCTAAATTTAATCCGTTAAGCGTCGGCAAAAACATTATTGATGGTATCACAAAGGGCATCACGGGGAACACCAATGTGTCAAATGACGCGACCAAACAGTTGACCGATGGAATCAAGAAAACCGCTCAAGATGAACTTGATATTCACTCTCCCTCTAAGTGGTTTGAAGGAATTGGCAGCTACGCCGTTCAAGGCCTTGCGAACGGCATCACCGGCGCTCTCGGTTATGTCAACGATGCTATGAATAAACTCGTAGACGCCACCAAGCTCAAGGGCGAAGAGGTGGCGAACTATGGCATTGACTGCGGCACAAGCTACGTCAACGGCATCATTTCCGGGCTAGACTCTAAGTGGACCGAACTCGATAACAACCTCAAAACCAACTTCTTCGGCACAGTGCAGACCTTCATTCAGGCTGCGCAGAGTGGCGACTGGAAAACGGTCGGCACTACTATTGCTGCTTCCATCTGGGGAGCTATGGGCGATGAGCAGCGTAAACACGTCAAGTCCGTTGCAAGCGATTTGCTTGGCAGACTGAGCAAAGAATTGAAAAGCCAAGCTTCTTCCCTGCTGAATACAGCCGCTACCATTGGCAAAAATCTGGTGAGCGCACTGACTCAGAATTTTGGCGCTGCCACACAAAATACGGCAAAGATGGTCGAGAACATTACCAGCGTGTTCACTAAATCAAAGACTCCGCTCTCGACCGCAGCGCTTGCAATCAGTAAAGGCTTGTCTGGTGGCTTACTGAGCCAGTTCCCGAAGATGCTTGCTGGCGTAGCTGGTTTGATTACTACGATTGGCGGCGCTTTTACCGCCATGCTGGAAGCGATCGGTGGCACGTTGTCCGTGCTTGGCATTCCTACTGGCTTTGCAATGGTTGCCGGTGGCGTGGCGATTGCCGCTGCTATCGCAGGCATTATTGGCAGTATCAGCCGTTCTAACTATAGCGACAGCTCTCAGTATGCTGGCACATCCAGCTATGACTCTACCTATGGGTCTGGCTCGTATAGCAGCACCTATTCTGCCGCAAGTGGAAACTCCGAAGAGATGAGAGATGCTGTGTACAACGGCTGCTACAATGCATTTCTTGACATCTGGCAGCGGTACGGAGAAGCAATCTCCGATGGCAGAGATGTGAAAGTGTACCTCGATGGCAAGCAGCTTACTGCTTCCGTTGAAAAAACGCAGAAAGAACGTGGCATGTCCATTATGGGTACCGAAGTTTACTCTTACTAAGAAAGGACGGTTCAGATGGCCAATATTCCTGCACTGGTTACGGTGAACGGCGTAGAGCTACCGGAACCGTCCTCTTATGAGGGAACTACCAGCACAATCGTGGACTCTGGACGAAATGTTCAGGGTAAAGTTGTTGGCGCTGTCGTGCGGCATGATGTGGCAAAGGTCTCCATGTCATGGAACTACCTTACCGCGCGGCAGTGGGCCGACATCTTAAGCCTTTTCACCACGAATTTTTACTGCACTGTTAAATTCTATAACCAAGCCACAGCCGGTTATACCACGCGCCAGATGTATGTTTCGGACCGCACCGGCGGCATGTGGCGTAGAGGGCCTAAGACCGGTGGCGTGATGGGATGGACAGGGTGCAAACTTTCTCTTGTAGAGGTATGACGTATGGTTGAAGTCTCCGATAAGTGGAAAGAAAAATTTAACGAAACCCTTGTTCCGGAATCTTTTGTAGAGATTACCTGCGGAATCACTGAACCGGGCATCAATAAAAAAGCTACCATCGTCACGTCATCGGCGGCCCCGTTCTCCACCTTTCACAATATTGCACTTTCTGATAACGCTTCCATTTCGAGGTATTCCACAGGAGAGCCCAATCTCACTGTTCTTGATGGAAGCTGTAGCATCGTTCCTTCTTCCCCTCCGTATGGAACTACTGGTTTTTTGAGCGCCGAGATTTTTGACGATTCAAGTCACCCTGTTATTCGGCTTGAGCTTCCGAGCGAAAACAAATCTTCGATTCCCGGTGTTTCAATTTGCTGGTCTACAGCGTTTAACGAATACGCTACAGATTTTTCGGTCAGCGCATATCTTGGGGCCAAAAAGCTGAAAACCGTGACTGTGAACGGAAACAAATCCATTCGTTCTGACGTTGAAGTAGAACTTTCCGGGTTTGATGCTGTAGAGCTAGAGGTGCTAAAGTGGTGTCTTCCCGACCGAAGAGTAAGGGTCGAGCAAGTGAAAATCGGAAGGTATCTGGTGTTTGACAAGACCAAAATCTTGTCCTACAGTCATTCTTCTGCAAGAGACCCTATCTCCGGGCAGCTTTCTCAGGAGTCGATTTCCTTTAGTTTGGATAACAGCGACCGCACATGGGACTCCGTAAACCCTCAAGGAATTTACAAGTACATCTATGAACGCCAGCCTGTCACTGTTCGTTATGGAATGGATGTTGACGGGAAAACTGAATGGGTGAGCGGAGGGATGTTTTTCCTGTCAGAGTGGAGCGTCCCTGCCAACAGCATTGAGGCGTCCTTTCAGGCGCGAGACGCTTTCCTGTATCTATCCAGCACGAAGTACACCGGAAGAAAATACGGCACGCTCTATGAGATGTGCTACGATGCTTTGGAGCTGTTGGAAGCGGATGAAATTACCTTTGATATTTCGGATGAACTGAAAAATTACTCCACCGACATTACAAGCGATGAGTCTACTTATCACAATTCCGATATTTTGCAGCTTGCGGCCAATGCAGCTGGAATGGCTCTGTACCAGACCCGTGATGGCGTGATAAAAATTAACCGAGTCTACGGCTCCGATGCCTCCAACCCCGTGTTGGACATTCCAGTACTGAACAATTATTCTTGGCCGGAAATCACCTTTGCCCAAAATATGCTCAACGTAGTGACCACCGTAGGAAATGCCACCTACACTTATCCTGAAAATCCTTCGGGCAAAGGCGTGAGCCAGACTCTGAGCAATGTTATGCTCACAAAGGACATCCTTGCAAAATCCAGGAACGCCCTTACGGAGTCTTATGGAGTCCTTTCCAACCGCCGCAAGGCTTCTCTCACATATCGGGCAAGCCCTACTATTGATGCTCTTGATATGGTAAAGATTCACCATCAGTTCAATTACGATGCTGTCTTGCTGGCGACCAATGTAAAGTACACTTTCAATGGGTGTTTCAAAGGTACTGTAGAGGGGTACATGATGGCAGATGCTCAGGCTATGTCTCTTGATCATACCAGCGAACAGCTTGGCTGGGGCGAGTCCGTTATTTTGTCTGCTACCCTCTCCCCTGCTTCTATTGATTCTCCTAAAATCAACTGGGCGGCTTCTCCCGAAGGAATCGTTTCCCTTCACGTTCTGACGAATGCAGAAGGAAAGTCCACCTGCCAAGTCAAGTGGAATTCTCCGGGCAAGGCTGTTGTCACAGCCTCGGCAGGCGGCGTCTCCGCAGAATGCTCCTTTGCTACGGCGGCGTACAATCTGTTTGATGTTGCAGAGGGCGGCACCGTCCTTATGGATGAAGGCAATAACGTTGCCGAGTTTATCGTTGCAAAGCATGACTACGAAAGCGAGCTGAATGGAGCTGGGCGAACTCTTCTGGTTCGAAAACGCTATGCAGCCATCATGGCTTGGAACTCTACATGGTCTACTTACGCCAGCAGCAGCGTAAACAGCTGGCTTAACGGAGAGTATTTCAATTCGTTTAGCTCCGCCCAGAAGCAAGCTATCGATAAGACGACCATCTATTATACTCCCGGTTTTTCTGACTCTTATTGCAATTCTGGCAGCAGCAAAGTTACTACGATGGCAAAAAGCGTTTTCCTGCTTTCTTCCCACGAGTTCGGGTATGACACGGAAGGCTCTGATACTCCGAATTGGACAACTAGCAGCCCGAGCTATAAGCACAACGAGGGTACTCCCCTGCAAAATGCATCTGGAATCCTGAAAACGATGCTTGCCTCTGACATGGAGGGCTCCAGCAGAGGACGATCTATTTGGACGAGAACTCCTTATCTGTACTCGCTTCAGATGCTTCGTGATATTGCTGGCACAAGTTCAAGCGCCAACAAGTACTGGCGACCTCTGTTGGTCAGCAAACTTGTAAATGCATACGCCGTGTATGATTCTACGTTACAAGTGAATACCAACGCAGAGACGATTTCTTACGCTACGAATGACGATTCCCCCCGTAAGTATGATAATGTTGTTCACCCTGCATTTACCGTCCCAAAGTCTCTTGCTATTGACGCCGACGGCAAACTGATTTTTTAAGAGGTGAAATATGGCAACGTGGATTACAGACCGAACGCAAGCTGATGTTGACCGGGTAAAAGAACTAACCGCAAAGGCAAGAACTGGCACATGGACAGAAGAAGAGCAGCAAGAATGGGCCTCCGGCATGAAGGGCGCTCTGAGCTATACGGATTACAGCCGCATTGAAAACGGAATCAAAGAACTTGCTGAAATCGTTGGCGCATCTTATTCTGCAAGGATTGTACAGCAAAACATTCAAGTTGTTACTGCGAAAAATGAAAGCGGCGACATTCCTGCATGGGACGCTTATCCCGCCAAATACGAGTTCTTTATGCCGCTGACGGCCAAGAAAGCGGGCCTGCGACTCCGCTCGCTGGAGTTCCGCGTCAAAGGCTATGTGCCGGGTACGATGCGCACCGTTCTGCGCAAGTACGGCTCCACGACCGCCCTAGTGGATAAGTTCATCGACATTATCCGCGGCTACAACGACGTGGTGTTGGACATGGGCGATTTCCCGCTTGAAAAGGGTGTCGAATACCAGCTCTATTTCGCCGCCTCCAACAACTTCTACCCGCCCTCTGTCGAGCCCTCATGGGTCGTCGCAAACGACTACGTCAACATTACAAATGGAAGCGCTTATTACGGCGACGACAGCAAGCTTATTTTTTCAGGAACAATCGGTTTAACTGTGCCTGTGGAAGCTGGTTGGACAATCAATGATTATCTGACCATTGCGGATGCCACTCGGTGGATTGATAACGTGAAAGCCATTCGCTCCAAATGCAGCGGCAAAAGTTCTACCCCAGGAGTTCCCGAGGCGCTGAGTTATCATTTTGCGGTTATCAACCAAATAGAAAAAGTTTTGTCTGACATTGAAGCGATGGCAAAGGACCATTTACTTTATTGTTCAGATACAATATGCGGAGGTGAACCCTATTATGCATTTTGTTGACCGAAAAGCAAAATATCCCGGGCGTTGGACTATGATGAAATCTGATGGCACATCAGAAATCATCACTTTGATTCGTAATGATGAACCTGTTGTCGAGGGTACTCCAATGAACGCCGACACCCTCAACACTTTGAGTGATGTTGCAGGGGCTGACATTGCAAAGGAAAAGGCGGAGGCCGCCGCAACCGTTGCGTCAACCGCAAAAGACGCTGCTGAGTTAGCCGCAAACTCTGCAACCGCAAGCAGAGACGCTGCGGCCTCATCCGCAGAAGAAGCGAAAAAAAGCGCCGACAAGGCGGCTGCTGTAGTGAGTACCGACCCCACCCTTACCATCTCGGGCGCACCCGCAGACGCCAAGGCCGTGGGCGACCGCATCAACGCTATCAAAATCGAGACCGACAAGACCCTCACAGTGGCAAACGCTGCGGCGGACGCTGCGGCCACCGGCGTGCGCATCAAACTGTTGGAGATGGTGCATGGCACAGATGTAAATGGTATCAGTTTCGTCTCGGCATTTGATACGCTCGACGGCGTGGCACTTGAGGGAGTGTGGAACAAGAAGGCGAGTCGGGTGGAGTTTTGAGGAGGTGATAGACTATGGCAACAAGACTTGGTGACATGGCGGTGGGAAGCACCGTTAAAATCAAAGTGAACGGTACGCTGACAGATTTTTTGATCGTGCAGCAGGGAAATCCGAACTCCACCATCTATGATGCAAGTTGTAATGGAACATGGGTACTCATGAACGCGCTTTACATATTGCAGAAATGGGACTCAAGACACGATGATTATGCCTCGTCTGATATATCAGATTATCTAAGAAACTCGTTCTTCAATTTGCTCGAACCCGGTTGCCGTAGCGCAATAAAGTCCGTGAAAATTCCATACGTAGATAATGAAACTGTACACGATGGCGCCAACGGCCTTCCGGTAACAGTCTTCTTATTGTCAGCTAGCGAACTTGGATGGACCAGCAGCAACATGTCTGTTTACAAAGATGGCAGCAGGCTGTCGAGGTTCCCTAATGATGGCCAGAGTAGTACTCGAGTGGCGTACTACAAAGGAAGCCCAAGATATTATTGGACACGGTCGAAGGCCAGGGGCTACTCTAACGGCATAGTCATTGTGACCAGCGATGGAGGCCATGAGGTCAAAGCGGTGTACGCCGATGATGTAGGTGTCCGACCGGCATTTATATTGCCCAAAGAGCAGTTGGTCTCCAGTAATGGCACGATTATCTGGAACCAGCCTCCCGAAGTGACCAGCGATGTAGGAGCCACAGGCGCAGAGCTTGGAGAGAAAAACGTGCCCTTTACGGTGGGATACACCGTGACGGACAAAGACGGCGACCTCATGACGGTGACGGAGAAGCTGGATGGGGAGGTAAAGCAGACCCGGACAGAGGTACCCTCGGAAACTGCCCTGACCGTGGACTGGCTCAAGGAAAAGGCGGGCTACCAGCAGGTGCTGAACGGCAGCCACACCATCACCCTGACGGTGAGTGACGGCAAAACCTCGGTGGACTGGACGGCCACCTTTACCAAAAACGTCACCGGTGCGCAGGTGAGCCTGACCGCCCCCCTGACGGCAGACGACACCATTACGGTAGCCTCCATGACGCTGGAAGGCACCCTGCCGACAGACATGGGCCTGACCGTGGAGATGACCAACAACGCCTTGGACGAGGCCCCGGTGTGGGAGAAATGCACGGATGTACGTCTGGGCGAGAGCCGGGCCTTTGTCCACCATGCCTTTACCAACAAGACCGCCGCCAAGGGAGCGGCCTTTAACTACAAAGTGGACATCACCCGGGGCAGCAGCGGCACCGGGGGTACCCTGACCATGATCGGAGGTGTGATCGGATGAGCGTATACTACAACAAGCAGAGCCTGAAGGAGCAGCATAAGAAGCAGGCCGAAAAAGAGAAGCTGCGGAAGCTCCCGGAGCAGGTGGCCGCCATTGAAGACGCCCTGTGCGAGCAGGACATGGCATCGGAAGAGCGGCTGGCGACTATCGAGGACTCGCTGTGCGAGCTGGATGCCGCTGTCAACAAGTAAGGAGGACATCAAAATGGACAAAATCTGGGCAAACAGATTGATTGCCGGTACAAAAACGTGGGCAGAGATGCCCGCAAGCCGCCGCGCCGGAGTCAAGCGGGAGCTGGCCAAGAGGGCGGCCGAAGGGGAGATTACCCCGGAGAAGTACAAGGAAATCGTCGGGGAGGACTACGATGGGTAAGCTGCTGGAACTTTTGGAAAAGCTGGTGCGGGCCATCTTTGGCCCGGGTAACGAGGCAGAGACCACCCCTGACGCCCCTGCTACCGCCCCGGAGAAGGTAAACGCTCCGCCCGGCTGGGAGGGAGACCCGCCCTACCGGTACATCGACGTGAGCCGGTATCAGGGCAAAATTACCCTCGACGGCTGGCGCAAGGTCAAAGCGGCTGGCTACAAGGGAGCGATGCTCAAGACCGTGAGCACCAACCGCAATCTCTCCAAGCGGGCAGACGGCCTTTATATCGACCCCACCTTTGAGACCAACTACCGCAACGCCCGGGCTGCAGGGCTGGACGTTGGCATCTACTACTACACCTACGCCACCAGCGAGGCCATGGCCGATGCAGAGCTTGCCCTGCTACGGCAAGCGGTGTGCGGTAAGGAGCTGACCCTTCCGGTAGCGGTGGACGTGGAGGAAAACAAGCTCAAGCAGCTGTCCACGCTTGACCTGTCCAACCTTACCGCTTATGCGCTGGAACAGGTGGAGAAGATGGGCTTTTACGCCCAGCTGTACACCTACACTCACTACTCCAACATGGAGCTGGATATGGGCCGCTTGGCAAGCCGTTGGGACGTCTGGCTGTCCGACACAACCGGACACACTCCCGCCGTTGGCTACCACTACAGCGCCCACCAGCACACCAGCAAGGGCGCTGTGCCGGGCATCTCCGGCAACGTAGACCTTAACGTCACCACCCTCAACTATCCGAAAATCATCCGCAAGAAGGGCCTGACCCGTCTTCGGGAGGGTGCATGAGCGAAGCAATCATCATAGCCATTATCACCGGCGGTCTGAGCCTGATCGGCGTGATCGTCTCCAACAACCACACCGCCCAGAGCATGGACGCCAAGCTGGACAAGCAGCAGGCGGTGACAGAAACCAAGCTGGAAGAGCTGACCCGGGAAGTCCGGACACACAACAATTTCGCCCAGCGCGTCCCGGTGCTTGAAGAACAGATGAAGGTGGCAAACCACCGCATTGCAGACCTCGAAAAAGAGAGAGGAGAGTAATACATGGCAACGATCAATAACATTTTGGGCGTCATTCCCGCCCCGGTGGCGGCAGTGCTGATGCTGGGAGGCTTTATTTTCTACGCCCTTGGTTGCATCCGGCTGGGCTACGGCGCAGCGGTAAAGCCGCTGGTGCTTGACCTCATCGAGCGGGCCGAGCAGGAGATACAGGGTACAAAGCGGGGCGCAGAGCGCAAAGCGTGGGTCGTCAAGATGCTCCGGGCCGCTCTGAGCGCCAGCAAATACGGCAGGCTCATCAGCTGGGCCATCACCGATGAGACCATCGGCACCGTGATTCAGTTTTTCTTTGACCGCGCAAAGGCGGCACTGAGTAAGGAGTAATACCATGAGCAGCACTATATTCGAGCAAACACCGCGCTATTATTATGATCAGCGTGCGTACCCGATTTTGTGGCCCGCAGTGTGTGACCATTTTGCCAACGGCGGCAAAATGGGACATCCCCGTGCCGTGACCGCTCGAGTGCGCAACGCCGGACAGCTGCCGCAGCCCTTCTGGCTCGGTGCTGCCTGTGGCGGCGGCTCGTGTAGTGCTGCCCGCTGCGCTGCAAGGACTTGACCGACAGCAGATGACCGCCGCAATCAAAAACGCACCGCTTGGGAGGGTAGACCGTAAGATAGCCTTACTGCGGTACGTTGAGCGGCTCCCGCTTCCGGACATTGCAGCGCAGACTCATTACAGCCGGACGGCGATAGGCTACCGGCTAAAAGGCATTGAAAAAATGCTGGATGTGTGATATAATATTTTTACGAGCTGAGTGTATGTAGGACGCATGTTTAAGGCTGATTCTACAAACGCAACAAAGCGGCAGGCTATTCCAGAGCTTGCCGCTTTTCTTTTTGCACGAATTGTGGTATAATTATATCAACAAATCCACCCGGCCTCTCGAAGAAGCACAACAGGGTGGATATTTGAAAGGCTACGGCCTTTGTAGAGAGCGGCATTGTCTGCGGGCGGTTCCGCTCTTGATTTTAGACTTTGCCATTTCGGCGGCATAAAAAATCCCCCTGCTTTGTCGAAGCCCTGCGTGCCACGCTGGGTACTTGTAGGCAAAGTGGGGGATTTTTGCTTTATACACACTAGTTTTGTCGAAGCCATTGCCATATATTGGATATTGTGATATTTTAGTATCGCACTCCAATGTGTGCCTCTTTACAGTTAAGCGCTTATGCGGATTTTTCCGTGTGGGCGCTTTTCTTTTACCCTTGCAAATCAGCAACCGTCACGTCACAGCCGCTTGCGATTTTCTCAAGAGTTTTCGCCCGAATGGGCTTTCCGGCTTCTGCGTGTTGGATGGTTGCGGTGGACAGCCCGGTCTTTTCTGACAGCGCCCGGATGGTCAGACCAGCACCCTCTCGGGCGACTTTGATTTTGACGGCAGACACGCCGAGTGTCTTATAATCGGGTGACATATATCCGATTTGGAACATTCCCTGCTGCTGCAACGGCAATGCTTTGAGCGCAAAGCTGTTATCCACGTCCTCGAGGTCTACATCCTTCAGGACGTAAGCGCAGGCGTTGTCAAGCTCCGGGGTCATCTTGTGGAGCTTGTGCGCCAGCGTAATTTTCATCATCACGCCACGTACGGGAAATCTCGTAGCGTTGTCAAGGTCTGCCTGATTCACGCGGTCGGGGTTGCAGGCTTTATCCAGCAAATGGTACAGCTTGCCAAGATTTTGGATGGTGGTATTTTTCATGTTTGTTCCCTCCATTTATTTTTTACTGTACTGATTATACCACAAAACTGATACAAGTGATACAGGCATAGCCACCAAACTTTGCCTTTCTTTTTTGTCTATTTTGTATTAGTTGTATTAGTTCTAATCAAGCTTTTTGTCCTTCGTTTGTCTTTCGTTGTCTCTCGTTCCGGGCGCTTGCGGTACACTGAGTGCAATAGGAGGGATGAACCATGAGCTATTACCCAACACCCGGAGCGCCCTACGTTCCGCAGCAGCCTGTCAATCCTTATGGTGGCATGGGTACAGTTGGGCTTGCCACTCCCCTACCCAACACGCAGATGCAGCAGGCACAGCAGCAGCGTCCGCAGCCGATGAATGGGCAGCAGCCTGTTCAGCAGTCGGTACAGGACGGCGGTTGGTTGCTGGGTAGACCTGTTTCCAGCAGAGAAGAGTTTTTGGCGATACCGTCTGACCTGTACGGCAGACCGACCTATTGCCCCGACCTGCGCAGCGGAGTGATCTACTGCAAGCGGCTGAACCCGGACACTTGTGAATCCTATGTACAGGAGTTTTACAGCCCAGAAGCATGGCGGCAGATGCAGGCGCAACAGGCACAGCAGACCGCTGCACCGACACAGCAGTATGTGCCTATTGAGGAGTATAACGCCCTCGTCCACAGGCTGGATGAACTGGAAAAGTGGCAGAAAAGCTTTTCTAAGCCCGCTGCCACAGCAAAGAAAGGAGAATAACAATGTCCTCTCCGTTTGATGTGATTACGCACAGCCCCATCATGCAGCTTGCAAATTTGGCTCGTGCCGGACAGAACCCTATGGGGCTTATCCAGCAGTTGAGCGGGCAAAACGCCCCTATCATGCAGGGCTTGAACCTGATTCAGGGCAAAAACGAAGCACAGCTCCGAACGATGGCGCAGAACCTCGCCAAAGAGCGGGGCATCGACCTGAATCAACTGGCAAGTGCTCTGAACCTGACGCTGCCCCGGTAAAGCATCCCTCTAAGCGAAACGCTTCTCAGTTTTGCGGACTTGATAAAAACCGCTTTTATTTGGCTTCGCCCACCGCACACGGCGGTGGGATGGCATAACGCAAAACTGAAAGGAGTTTTGTTATGGACGATTTTGCAACTGGTTATCTGGCTGGGCAGGACGGCGGCAATAACAACGGCGGATTTTTCGGCAACGAAGGTCTGTGGGCGGTTATCATCCTCGCCATCATCTTCGGCTGGGGTACAAACGGCTACGGTCGAAACGGTGGTGACAACGGCATGAACAGCTACATCCCCTATCTGGTCGGCACTGGCGCAACTGGTCAGGGTGGCGCAGATACTCGCGCGGCGCTGTCTGAGGGCTTCTACCAGCAGGACACTTCCCGTTCTCTGGCTGGCATCCAGAGCGGCATCTGCTCTCTGGGCTATGACCAGCTGGTGCAGATGAACGGCGTGAACGCCAACATCGCAAACGGCTTTGCGGGCGTGAATAGCGCCATCTGTCAGCTCGGCTACCAGAACGCACAGCTCGTGAACGGTCTGGAACGCAGCGTGTCCAACGGCGACAACGCCATCAGCCTCGCCATCATGCAGGAGGGCAACGCACGGCAGGCGGGTCAGACCGCACTTTCCACGCAACTTGCATCTTGCTGCTGCGAGAACAAGCAGCTCATCGGCGACCTGAAGTACACCATTGCACAGCAGGACTGCGCTACACGTCAGGCTATCGCAGACAACGCCCGCGCCATCGTGGACAACTGCAACGCCAATTTCCGCAGCATGATGGACTACTTCACGCAGGATAAGATTGCCACTCTGACCGCTGAGAATCAGAACCTGAAGTTCGCCGCTTCTCAGGATCGTCAGAATGCGCTTCTGACCACTGTGATGTCCCAGCAGACCGATACCATCCTTAATCGGGTCAATCCTCGTCCGATTCCCGCTTATCAGGTGGCAAACCCTAACGTGGGCGTGAACTGCTGCTGCGGCTGCTAACCTACACACTCCCCGATAACACCGGGTGAACCATCGGGGCAGGGGTAAGACACCTCTGCCCCTGATTTTATAGGAGGAAAACACTATGGCTTGCAAAACAAGCTGCAAACTCTGCCCGCACTTGGTCATCAGCCAGGCGGTCACGTTCGCCAACGACACGCTGACTATCAACATCCCTGCCGGGTCTTACGCTGCGGGCGAAAAATATTGTATCGTGGTTGCTCAGAGCTTGCCGGACACGACCACCATCAATGCCCCTGTGGTTATTACCATTGGCGCAGGCACGACCGCATACCCTCTGACCGACTGCAACTGCGCTCAGGCGACCGCTGAGAGCATCCACACCCGCACCCGCTACGCTACCCGTGTAGCAACGTCTGCAACCGGCACAGGCACGTTCAAGTATCTAGGCTGCTTCTGCCGTTCCCACGCTGGTGCGCCTGCGTCCATTTCTTGAGGAGGTATAGATTATGGGCAAGACTAATTTTCGCCGCATGATGATGCTCCGCGACCACGAAAAAGACCGTGAGCCAGAACGCGACCGCCTTGAGGAAGAGCGTGACCGCAGGGAACGTGAGCTGGAACGCCGTCTGCGTAAGCTAGAAGGCGGCAACGACCGCTATCCTTACTATCCGCAGGAGGAGAACCGCTACATCGACCCCTACCCTATCCCCCGCTACCCTGACATAGAGAATGGGCGCAGAATGCCGCAAATTGGCTTCTCGCAGAACGGCGACTGGGATAAACGGTCTGGACAGTACGAACGTGGCGGTGCAGACAGCCGCTCTATCAGGATGCCCCGCCAGCACCTCACCCACGATGAAGCAGAGGAATGGTGTGACAGCATGGTGAATGCTGACGGCACGAAAGGCTGTCATTGGACGCTGGAACAGACACAGGATGTTGCCAAACAGCGCAATATCACTTGTGACCCGAACGATTTCTGGGCTGTCATGAACATGATGTACTCGGATTATTGTCAGGTCGCAAAGCGCCAGTCCGTTGACACTCCGGGCTTCTACGCTGACATGGCAAAGGCGTTCCTTGATGACACGGACGCTGTGGACGGAAAAGCATATCTCTACTGGGATTGCATTGCTGATAAGTAAAACAGAAGAGGGGGTCTGCCCAATTTTGGGCACACCCCCTCTTTATTTACTATCAACGCTGAAAATTCAGCCGTCAAATCAGCCTAAGTCAATCTGGTCTTTTGATGCCGCAACGGACAGGTTGTAGATGTATTCCCCTGCCGTGAATCCGTGCTTGCGTGCTTCTCTCGTAACAAACGTCCGCTCACTGTCACTCATAAGGATTGTGATTCGCTTGCTACGTTTGCCGTCACCCTTCTGCCCCTGATGGGAAGTGTAAGGCTGAATCTCCATCGCGTGCTTTGCATCGCTGACAGACAGGTTGGTAAGAGCAATCATAATCTGCTGGTTCTGCTGAACGATTGCTTGCAGGACTTCCGTGTTTTTCATCAGCACTTGCAAGACTGCATCGTTCTGCGTGTCGGGCTTGTTCTCCTGTGGGGCAAGACTGTAATAGCCATCCTTTCGGAGAGACGGAAGAACGTCATCGAAAACCCAACTCTCGAACTTCTCTGCGCCGGGCAACTTGCTGTGTGTGATAAGACGGTAAACGTCACCTTCTGGGATGAAAGCGATTGCTTGGACTCCTCCCTGTGTAGGGGCGTCGCGTTTCACGACACCCCTGCAATGGCGGGAAATTGCATCTCTCGGATTGCTATATCCCAACGCCTTTGCCACGTCAGAAGCACAGAAAAGAATCTTACCATCTTCTTCAATTGTGCGAAGCTGACCAAAGGCCTTGCTCTTAAAAACGTGGAGTGCGTTACATCTCTTGTTATCCATCATATCCTCCATATTTAACTGTTTGGCATCTTCCATGCCGACCTCATACGCCTTGTAAGTGATTCGAGATAATGCTTCTGCAATCTCATAATCATCCTTGTTGAGCGGACGGCCGTTGCTGTTTTGCTTGAAATTTTCGAGAATCTCTTCTTTCGTTGCTGGAATGTTCATTGGCTTTACCACAAAATATTGTTTGTAATACAACCATGAAGATGATATAATGGATTTATCATCCATAGTTGTATGGAGTGTAATCCCTTAAACTGTCTGAGACCGCCAAGTTACGAACAGTTTAGGGGATTTTTTATTGCTCAAGTTCTTTATCTATCATCTCGTTAAGCCATTTGGTCTTTGTTTTCCCTTGTTCCTTTAACTTTGCCGTTAAAGCATCGAGCTTCTCTCTCGGAATTGGAACACTGAACTGACCGATGGTTTCACGACGCTTTCGATAATACTCTGCGCTACTTTTAGCCAACTCAATCCCTCCTTTGTTGGCTAGCAATAATAGTATAACACTTGCTAGCATGAATGTCAATAGCCCGAAAACTGCACGCATTTCAACGTCAATTCGTTAGAAAATGCGTGTTTTTTATTTTTGGTTCAATCTTCGAGAAAATCTTCCAATTCAATCTTTCCTTCTGCCGCCGCAGCAGCCAGAGCGTACACATACTGTCCGATGGTCATTCCGTGCCGTCTAGCTTCACGGTTGATGTACTTGCGTTCTTCTTCGCTCATAAGGATGGTAATGCGCTTAGAACGCTTCCCGTCACCGCTTGCAACGCCCTGATGCGATTCCGGCATCGGGATTTTTTTCTTTGTCAAGCCAGCTTCAGCCAGTGCGCCGGGAATATTGCCCTGTTCAATCAAACGCTGCACTTCTTTTGCCTGTTTCAGCTTCTTCGGCTTATCTTCGCCTAACATGGCATCATTTGGCTGACTTTCGCTGTCTTTGGCTTGCTTCGGCTTAATACTGCTTAATTCCGCTTCATTAGGCTGTGTATGGCCGTCTGTGGCTTCACTTGGCATAATCGGTGCTTGTTCGGCTTCTTTCGGCTTTGCTTGGCTTACTTCTTCTTCCTTTGGCTCACTTCGGCTTAATGACTGTTCCGAAAAAACAGGCTGGAAGTCAAACCCGCCCAACAAGCCGGATGTTTTTTTGCTGGTTGACTTCATTCTTCTTCCTCCCAATCTTCATCAAGGTCAGGAACGGTCGGCAACGGCATCCAGTGAGTTATATTATGCGGCTTTCCGCTTTTGTCCCGCCATTCCTTAAAATCTTCTTCATAGCCTACAATTTCTACATCGTATTCGTCTTCGCTAAACCCGATAACGTATGGGTTTAGTTCATCTGGCATTTCATCTTCTGATTTCGCCCATTGATTATTTGCAAGTTTTTTCTGCCACTTTTTGCAATATTTTTCAGCTAGATACCACTGAGAATGAAACGCCATTTCTTTCTCTTTATCGGAAAGGTCATTAAATGAAAAACCAAAATTGATAATGTAGACTTGCTCCGTGTCATCGGAACAAGTTGCATTCAAAAGATGTGGGTACAAATCGCTCATTTTTCTTTCCCCTCCACAATCATCTTCGCCAACGTCTTGAAATCCTCTGCGCTAGTGCTCTTTGCCGTGTCACCGCTAAACAGGCTGTGCCGCTCTGCCTGCGCCTTACGGACGCCCATAGACGGTCTAATCTTCACGTCCAACAGAGTTGTTCCCATGCTTTGTGCAATCACAGGAAGCTGCTCCACGACCTCTTTGGACAGGTTCTCACGGCTCTTGTACTGATTCAGAAGCAGACCTTCAATCTTCAAAGTCGGGTTGAAGTATCTGCGAACGTCACCAATGGTCTGCGAAAGTTGGCTCAAACCAGCCAGTGCGTATCGGTCTGCCGTGATGGGCACGATGATGCTGTTGGCGGCGATCAGTGCGTTCACAAGCGCAAGACCGAGCTGCGGGGGCGTATCGAGAACAATGTAATCGTACTGTGCAGACACGGATTCCAGTGCTTCACGCAGCCGGAAGTTCTTGCCAATGTCCCGGACAAGTTGCTCGTCAATGTCCTTCAATGCGTTGTCTGACGGCAGAATGTCGCCGGCTTTACAGTGCTGGATTCCCTCTTCTACCGTACCCTGCCGGGTCATTACATCGAACAGGGTACATACATTCTCTGTCTGTGCACCGTAGGTGTCCGTTGCGTTGCACTGGGCATCGCAGTCCACCAGCAACACATTCTTGCCAAGCAACTGCAACGCACCCGCCAGACAGGTGCTTGTGGTGGTCTTTCCTGTGCCGCCCTTCTGGTTGGCGACAGCTATGATTTTTGCCATTTTATCACTCTTTCTTTATTTGCTGTTAAGCGCTTCAATGGAATAAAACGCAGGCATATACTTGTCTACAATACCCGCTTTGTCTACGCTTCTAATCAGATAGCCAACAGGTCTGTCAGGGAACGGAGACCTGTCCAAAGACAAGATGTCCTTATACGCCGCCTTCACCGTGCCAGATGGATTTCCCAGCGTGCAGCCAGAAAAACGGGAATCGAGATCCATCCGGGCGCACAGATCGGGAAAGGGCTGTTTATTGATCACGGAAGTGGAGTGATTATCGGTGAGACCACAGTGATCGGAGATAACGTGACTTTGTATCAGGGGGTGACTCTTGGCGGTACCGGGAAAGAGCAGGGAAAGCGGCATCCTACATTGGAGGATAATGTCATGGTCAGTGCAGGCGCAAAGATATTGGGTTCTTTTACAATCGGAGAGAATTCAAAAATCGGAGCCGGTTCGGTTGTGCTGGAAGAGGTGCCACCGAATTGTACCGTAGTGGGAGTTCCGGGAAGAATCGTAAAGAGAGATGACAAAAAGGTGCTTCGAAGTGAAATGGATCAAATCAACCTTCCGGATCCGGTGCTCAGTGATATCAGAGAACTTCAGAAAGAGAGCAGAGAGCTTCACGATCAGCTGACGGAGATGGTACAGAAAATGAGATGTATGAAACAATGTAAAACAGAACAGACGGGAGAGGAGAAAAAAGATGAAACTGTATAATACAATGTCAAAAACAAAGGAAGAGTTCGTTCCATTGGAAGAAGGAAAAGTAAAGATGTATGTCTGCGGACCTACTGTTTACAACTTCATCCATATCGGAAATGCAAGACCGATGATCGTGTTTGATACGGTCAGAAGATATTTTGAATATAAAGGATACGATGTGAATTTTGTATCCAACTTTACAGACGTAGATGATAAGATCATCAAAAAAGCCAACGAGGAA
>OGXE01000085.1_pt1 | contig 66299 bp, 104 predicted proteins | sample 1576181 | NCBI WGS metagenome assembly OGXE01 (sample SAMEA3541478, study PRJEB24748) | human gut metagenome | biome: human gut; feature: human-associated habitat; material: faeces | place: China | collected 2012 | reverse complement strand
ATTGAACAGGATGTTTTTTTCGCAATTCCTGTTTCCTCTGATATTCAAGTTCCCACTTCCAGCGTGTCGCATTTCTCGATGAGTTCGAGGATTGCTTTGAGCAACGCCTTGGTTACGTTCATGTCTTCCATTCACCTCACTCCTTTCTGTAAGAGATTTTGCATCTCTGCCTTACGAGCATAGTATACACATATTTGGAAGAAGCATAAATCGGAAGGCCATCCTCACAAAGGAATGTTTCCACGAAATCCCTGGTAAAACCCGAATTTCCTCCTCCGCGCTGCAAATAATAACCGGCTGAATGCTTCTCCTTATATTCCATATCATAAGCCCGCCAGAGTAATATCTCCTCATATCCTTCCATATTTTCCGCAGCAAACTGTGCATAATACGGATTATCCAGCTTTTCTCCGAAATCATTCATGGTCAAAGAAACATTATCGGCCACTTCCTCGGCTGCTTTCATCGCCTCATCCAGGAAATAAGAGATTTCACTATCGATATTAATTGTATAATCTTTCAAATAAGCAGTAGAAGCTCCGGGCCAACCTGGTCCACCGGGAACGCGGTTCGTCCCTTTATGGTAAGTTTCCCAACTTGCTTCAAAGAGCGCTGCTCTCGATTTTACCAATAAAGCGGCACTCACTTTTTAGCTATTTTCTTTGCAGCATTTAAAGCGCGCTTTTCGGTTGAGTACCATTTTATAAATTCAACTTTGGTATTGTCCGGGGCAAAGCACCCCACGGGCGATAATTCAAAGGCAACTTGCTTTACATTTCCGAAATAATAATATCCTCGTTCGCGTTTATAAAAATCGTTTATGAAAGCTATCGCAAACATATCCTACCTCTTTTTTACTTCCTTTTGCAATAATTTTTGTAAAGCTATTTCGGCGCCATGCCTTGTATTAAATGTTTCTGAAATTGCCATTATAAAACTTTTGGTAACGAATCCCTTTAACTCTTTTGGGACTGGAATTTCTTTCATAACACTATAATGCGTTTTTCCGTCTATAGCATAGCGGGCTTCCGTTTTCATAATGCTATATTTTTTCATTATTAAGTGTTTATTCATATGTTTCTACTCCTAGCGTTTCTGCATATGCTTTAGCGGCTTTTAATGTATCGAATGCCTTAATAAATGTATCGTTGTCATATAGTTCCCAGCCATTTTTGGGGACTTTAAAACTCCTATTTTGTATCCATAAATTACTGTTACTACTATAATCGTGAGGAAAAAGAGTATGCGGCGTTCTGCCGTTGTACAAATACTTTCTTTGCCATTTTAATTTTTTCATAATACTGCCCCTTTATTTTTGTTTTATTCCTTACCTCTTGTCTATATTATAGCCCCCCCTAGTCCTATTGTCAAGTCTTTTTTTAAAAAATCGCAAAATAAAAAGCAGGGCAAACGCCCTGCTTACTGGTATTAATGGGGTAGTTTTTTATAACATTCTATGCACAGAAGCCCTTTTTCCTGCTGCCTTTTCCCGCATTGAGTGCATAGCCCGGCAGCTTTGAGTTTTTCCCGCCGCTGCTTTGCATATTCAAGCCGCTGCGCCTTGTGTGCGTGATAGTAGGCATAATAATACTTTTCGCACTCTTTACAATGCAGCTTGCCTGCTACAGCTTTACGCTTATAACATCTTGGGCAGTATCCTTCCGCTTTCAATTCCTCACGGTAGGCTTTCGCCTTTTCTGCTTTATTCATGTCAATTCACTTCACTTTGTTTTTTCTTAATAATCTAAAACGTTTGGAGTTACGCCGTTTATGCTTGCAGAGTAGGACATTATAATCTGAATATTCGTAGTAATTGCACCCTCTACTGCATCTCCTGCATATGAACTTACCCATTGCTTAAAATCAGAAGAACTATTATACCTGTATACTTGTACCTCCCAATATTCAGGTTCGGGTATACTTCCTTCTTCTACAGTAACCCAACGCATATTATAAGTTTTACCGCCTGTTACACCAATATATCTAGGCAGATTAGGGTCAACAAACTCATTTACATAGGTATTTTCTGTTGTGATTTTTAAAACTTTCACACCTGGCGGGATAGTGATAGTAAAAGCATTTACAGTGCTACCCTTCCACAATACAGTTTCCTTTGTTGGCAGCGGGGGTTCAGATGTCCCCCCCGGATATACTAGTAAACGTCTATTAAACATATTCGTACCACCTTTTTTATTGGTCTATTAATTGAATATCTACTGTTTGCCCGTTCCTTCTGTCAAAGTAATCTATTACCGTAGTATCATTAAGCATTTGGAGGGAATAATAGGTAACACCACCATTATAAATAACGGTATTAAGCGTATACATAGAATCAGTCACATAGATTGTTATTTGACTTATAGAACTCCGGGTATCTCCTGTTAACGCTACTGTTAACGTGTTTGCCGTATACATACCTGTCGTTGTATCCATTATCGCGTCTATTCCAACTTTTTCTATTGTGTGCTGCATAAATTGAGCCGGGCTTATCCCGCCAAAATCATTTTTAAAAAATCCCGATTGATAAAAACCCATTTCGACGTCGTAGTTTTGCCCTATAGTTAATTTAAAATCATAGTTAACGAGGGGGGATAAAATAACATACTCTGTTTCATATTCGACGTCTGTGGGAATAATCCATTTCCCTGTAGCCGCATTATATCCTGCCGCCGTTATCGTATAAGATATTTCTGTTCCTGTCGGCACTCCATAGAAAACGGCTATTCCTTTATTATCAGTATTAGCTAAATTGTTTTCACCGTTGTAAGTCAGCTCCACTCTTGCTGACCGAACGTGATCGCCGTCGGGCGTGTCTACATGGATTTTAAGCACAGAATAAGTTTGCTGCTCCCCCCCGAATCTATTAATAAAAGCCTGTTGAACATAGTTATCCTCCTATCACGCTATACTTGCTGTTATAGGCAACTTTTCAATCTCTCTATTATATCCGCAATACAATACGTTGCAGGGAAACATAAATAAACCAGAACTAACGGCAGCTCGAAGAATATCATCATTAAAATAAACTAATCCGTTCGCTGTATCTAAATACTTTCCGTTATTTACATTGGTTAGCCGTAATGTCCCGCGTGCGTTACTAGCAAGGTCAGCCCAATTAAAGTAATCAACTCTATATTGCTGTCCTGCTGCCACGGCAACAACTTGCCGAAATAGTCGGCTATATGTGGGATTCATTGTACTACGCGGATACCAGTATAACCCTAATCGCGTCACATTTTCGGGAATGGTAAATGTCGGCATATATTCCACTCGATTTTGAGCGTTATATTGATTTCGTGACGGAACAAAACAGGCGGTAGGAACATCAACGGGAATAGGAATATCCCCCCTGATGTGGCTTGAAGTAATCTTCTATTAAACATTTTATCACTTCCTTAAAATTCAGAATAAATCATATAGCAAATACCAATGATAGCCCACGTTATCGCACCCATAAATATCGCTTCCACGTCAACGCCTGCCTTTCCTTTGTCGCAGCGTTTTTCTCGCCATAACTGCCCATTCGTGTGATGACCAAACCAAACATGTCGGGCAAATATTTACATCAAGCCGCCCGTAAGTAAAGCTTTTGCAGGCGTCCGCTGAATATTCTTCATTGCATAGATTGCACTTAATTTTCCCGTTTCCCATTTCAAAACCTCTCTTAGTTTGTATGCTAAATTTGCTGGTATAAATGCGGTAAAATACGGTATTTTATCGCTAAATTATTTATGTAGTTTAAATGTCAAAAACAGCGTTTTTTGCTATCTCTTTTTTTGAGATATCAAATTTACCCATTTTTGATGTTTTGCTTTATTTAGGTGTGCCAGTATTACTATTGCCGCTTTCAACATTTCCGTGAACGTGGTCGGCAAAGCTAATACCTTTGATTGTCGCATTGTCGATAACATCAAGCCGCTGCTGCACGGTTGTGTTACCTGTAACGGTCAGATTGCCATTTATGGTAGTGTTACTGTTAATGGTCGTCTGACTGGTGTTAACTGTGACGTGCTGCGGGGCTGTTACGATTACATTGCCGTCCGGTAGAATCTGAATGTAGCAGGTCGGCTGCTGGTTTAAAAATCCGCCGATAAAAAAGCCGTCTGAAATATCAAAGTTCCTAAAGCTACCGGGCTGGACTGGTTCAGGTGTTCCGTTAACAACGTTGGATACGTCCCGCTGACAGAATACCGCAAGTCCAATATCACCCGGTACAGGGTCGCAAACTAATGCCGCTGCGCCGCCCTGTATTCTGCAATAGGGTAAATTATAAAGCGGGGCTGGATTTATGGCGTTGTTTTTGGCGTCTAGGGCAACTATTAAGGGCAGTACATCAACTCGCCCTGTGGGGCTTATTCCGTCGCTGTAAACAGCTTGGACTTTGCACGGCAACGCCGTATTTACCCTGCCATTCAAAAAGTTTTCGACAAAATACGCCATTTCGTTGCCCTGACTGTTACCAGTGAAAGGCGAACGAGTGCTTTCAACAGTTGGCGCCACTATTTGAGATTTTTTCAAAGTATCCATATCAGCTCTCCTGTACGTAAACGGCTTTGACTACGCTGTCCCACGCTCCCGCTGCCTGTGCGTTAAAACATTCTAGGTTATGCGTCAAGCTTGTAACTTTCCATACGCCTGTAGCTCGCGGAACAACGCTTTCCAGCTTTACTAACCCGCCTAGTGTTATAGTAGGGTCAAATTCGCATTTAAACTCTATACCGTCCTGCGTGAAAGACGGGTAGCCGATTAAACCAGTTCCCACCTTTATCAACACAGCGTTACCGCTGCGCGCTCCGTTTTTCGGAGTTATCACGACTTTGCTATCGTCAATATACAAGTCAATACCTAGTTGCTTTGCCAGCTTGTGCATTTTTTCTATCGGGCTGCCTGTAAAGGTTGTGTTTCTGACGCTTGCTGAAACGCCCTCGTTGATAAAGGTGTATCCCGCTTCTGTAGCGAATTGCTCGAACAGTTTCGCGGCGTCGGTAGTGCCTTGTACAGCGATTGGCGGCGTTGCCAACAGCGCAGGATAAATACCCGCCGCTGCTTTGATATCAAAAGATATCTCTGGCGCACCGCTAAAGTTGGCGGCTGCCAGTGTAAACTCACCTTCAAAGACTGTCCCGACTATACCCGTATCGTCGCCAGCTTCAAGACGAATAAAGTTCTTTTCTGACTGCTGTGGATAAAATGCTAACGTGCTTGCTGTTTCCATTACACTTAAAGGTAAACCGTATATACTGGCGGTTAAAGTGTTCTTGTCCTCGCCGCCCGGCTTTGAAATCGTCGCTTTAATGCGGTGATTTTCGATAATGATAGTATTGCTATTCGTATTCGGAAAAGTCCCGCTACGAAGCGTTATAGTCGCTCTAAGGGCTTTTATTGAAAAACTCATGCTACATCTCGCTTTCCTGCACGAAGCACAAGACAAAACGTGTTCCTAGCTCTTTATAGTCCGGCTGCGCTCCGTGTCCTTCTTTGTCCACAAATAGCAGATTTCCGCTGAAATTTAATTTAGGCTGCTGTAAGATCAACTCATTAGTTACACACAGCGCGCCTGTACATATCACTTCATCCTGTACGCTTAAATCACAATATAGGTTGTCATAACGCCAGTATAAGCGAATTTGGCAGATTTGACCGTCAAGCGTTACCGTGAATTGCTGATTAGGTATAGCGTTTAATGGTATCGTTTTATAAGTCATAATGTCCCCCTACAATCCCAAAACCTTTTTTATATCGTATGCTACACTACTGTTTTCGGAATCGTCCCCGTCGCTAGGATTAGTGTTGCCCCTGTCTACGGTTGAAGCGTCTGACGCGCTGGCGGCGTCGTCGGATGTTATCGGCTGCACATCAACATTTGTATACTGGCTTTTCTGCTGCCGAATCTCGACAAGATGAATGTTTACTACAAGGGTCGTTAATGCCTGCCCCTCGTTAAAAGCATAATCATATTTGTCTAGCGTCATGTTTTGGTGTTCTTTAAGCGGCGTAACAAATGATATTAATTCCGTTGTTGTCCGCAGACGTTCCAGCACCGCTACAGCCTGTTGAAGTTCTCCCGGCGTTCCGTCTTTAGCAAGCGTTACTGTGATATCCATAGGGGCAGTAGTTTTATTGTAGGCAGCAAAGCTACCTTGTTCTAGGTAATCGTATGTAATATTAGCTTCCGCTTTTACAGTGCTGCCTAGATAGGTCGTAAATGTGGCTAGTGCTGTACCTGCGCTGTTGGCAAGTAACCAATTCTGCCATTCTTTACCGCTCCAATTCCATAATTTAGCCATGTTTACGCCCCCTTATTTAATGCCGCTTGCATTCGTAAAGAATAGCCCGGATTTCTCGCTGATTGCTCCACCCATGTCGGCAGCTATGCCGCTTGCGTCCGTTGCTGCGGTATGGATATCAATTTTGCCTACATTGATTTCTTGATTGGTATTGCTACCCCCGCCGCCTGCTGCAATAGCCTGCAACGACGGTATCGGAGTATTAGCTTGTTCCCACCGTTCAGAAATGGTAGCTTTTATGCTGCTCAATGAAGGAATTTTGTCTAAAATCTTCCCTATCCATTCCCACGCTGATTTAAGCGGGGATATCAGGTAGTCGTTAATAAACCCTGCAATGGCTTTGAACGCTGCGCCGCCTGCTGTAACAAGTAACGCCATTGCTGTTACGATTTTATAAAAGCCCATTAGGCAGAATAATAGGATTTGTTTCAATATCTCCCATGCTATTTGGGCTGCCTGTTTCAAGTAATCCCACGCCGTTTGTAGTGCCGCAAGGACTTCATCACCTGTTCCTAACATTTTCCATAAATCCTCAAAGGCACTCTTGCCGCCGTTGGCGTATACCCATAAATCTTCTAGGACTAATAGAAACGCTGCTATAAGCATTATAACCCACGTTATAGGATTAGCTAGTATGGCGGTGAATAAACTCCATAGGGCAGGCAGTAATAAGCCCGTAACAACGGCTACAATAGCGTATAACGCCATTGTTAATATATCGCCATGCTTCTGCATATAGGCGAATACATCCGTTAACGCTAGGGCGAATTGGGTCAGTGTAGGAGCAGCAAACCGCAGAATCGGCAAAAATACGAATCTAAAAGAACGGCTTAATTCTGTAATGCTGTCATTAAATTTGGCGGCTATAACAGTATCTTCTTTGGTGAAATAACCTAAATCCTTTTGACGTTTTATCAGATCATCTAACGCTTGCCGTCCGCCTTGCAGAAGTCCTATCGTACCCTCGTCAAGCTGTAAAGATGAAAGGATACCTTGACTTTCAAGCTTGCTCATACCTTCAACAGCTCCGGCTAAATCTCGCAAAACGTCAAATACATTGCGGACTTTTCCGCTGTCGTCTACTACTGCAACGCCCAGTTGCTCGAAGAATGGCAGGATACGGCTTTTACCTGTAACAGCGATACGGGCTAACTGTTTATTAAGTCCTTCGACGCTGTTAAACAATCCCCTGACGCTGCCGCCTGATAGTTCTGCCGCGTTGCCCCATGCGTATAAATCCGGCGCACTTGCGCCTATACGGTCTGCAACTTTACCGACGGCGCCAGCTTCTGCGGCAAGACTTTTAACTTGCGCTATAATTGCACCGAATGAAAAGAATGCGGCGGCGGCTGTTCCTTTTTTCGTTAACTTGGAAGCAAAGCTTTCTGTTTTTTTGTCAGCTTCATCTATTCCTTTGTTAAAATCCGTGGGGTCTAGCCCTAGAGTTATCATAAAACTGTCAATAACTGTAGCCATTTTTTAACCCCCTTTCGTGTTTTTTCGCATATAGTCGGCTAGTAAAAAGTCATTAGTATTTTTATTAGCCAAAATCTCGCACATATCTAATAAATCATCATAGCTGTAAATTGTTTGAAGTTCATGCAGTGTGGCAAGTCTTGCGGCGACTACGTTAGCAACAGAGGGCGTGACATTTACTGTTTTTTCGAGAAATGAATACCGCTGCTGCTCGGCGACAAGTCGGGCGTTTCGTTTGACTTGCCGCCTTTTAGAAAACTAGAAAAATTCACCTCAAAGGCTTTCTTTTTCAACGTCCATAGGCTACCTACTTCCTCAATAACTGCGTCTATTGTTTCCGGCATTAATTCTTGCTCTACACCGTCGGAAGTGATTAGCGAACAGCATTTAAGCAGCTCGTTGCCTAGCTCGGCGACTTCTTCCACGTTAACATTTCCTAAAGATTTAAAAACTTCATCAATGTTAACATCACGCCAGTTAATATCGGAAATGCCTTTCCCTTCTGGCAGTCCATTGAACGAGTTTGCAATACCGCCATGAAGTGCCACGGCTGCAAGTTTAATAATAAACATCTCTAGTTTTGTGGCTGGCATTTGTCGCGCCTTAAATTTTAGCGTTCTTTCTGCATCTTGTAGCGTAAATATGATTTCTTTTCTAGCCATTTTTTGCTCACTCCTTTTATAAAAATAGGCGATACTATGAATATCGCCTATTAGTTAACTATATTATATTAGCTTCTCGTTTCAAAAGCAAACGCTGCTGTAACGGGGTCAAGCACCTGTTTAAGTGCTGGGAAGTCTTTAGCGTTAGTTAATACGCCATTCGAGAACATGAACGAAGTTGAAATGCTCGGAATGTTTATTGCTAAACCTAGCCGAACGATTTTTTTCTGTGTTTCCATGTATTTAGCCAACGCCCTGATATAAGTTAAAGACGGGCTATTTGCTTCAAAGGTAAAGTGTATAATATGCGGTTGCGGTGTCCAGCCTGCCGCCATATGTCCGTCAACGCCCATACGAACGATACTGATTTGTCGCTCGTCTTGGTCTACAGCTTGGTCGGTAGCGTAGTTTTGCAACAGCACACCTGCCGGGAACAGTTCTTCAATCGTTAAGAAACATTTTGCATTTGCTGATGTAATATCCATTTATAGCACACCCCCTTTTTATAACACTACGGTCAGCGGAACGACTAATCTGTTAACGCTGCCGCCATATGTATACCATACATTTATAATCGGGCTATCACGGTTAACCCTTGCGGCTGCGCCCGGGTCTAATACCTGAATATAATAGCCATTAGTGTAAAGTTCTGTAGAGATATCTTCCCCTGCTTCCGCATAAAGCTGTGCTTTTTGGCTTTCACTTAATTCGACGCCTGTATCAATAACGCCGTTATTCAACGCCCTAGTAATTGGGTCGTTCAGCCATGCACGAATTTGCGTGTACCCAATCTCGTTATAAGGTGTCCTACCGATTGACGTCAAGCCGTTTGCAAGTGAGATTTGCATAACATTTTTAAGCCATATCATGTTGATATACGTATCAACAAATCCGTAGTTGCCGCTAAACATTTTTGCGTCATAATAGAACGAAAAATCAGTGCTGCGGGCGGCGTAACGTCCATAGAAGTTAACGTTGTTAGCCAGCAACGCTGTTGCGCTGTCGTCGTCAGTTACAGACGCCGCAAGTCCTGTTTGCTTACGGAACGCATAACTTACAACACTGTTCGCCCTGTTCCAGTCAATAGAAGCTGCTGTAGCCATGACAAGCGTAGCAGTGTATACGTCAGGCGCATAGTTCATGCAAAGTCCTTCGTAGTCCGCTTCTTTCAGCGTGGTTACAAGTGTTCCCTCGCCGCTGGTTTTCAGGGCATTAGAAGATTGCCACGGAACGTACAAGAATTCAATCGGGTTACTGTTGTTCCATTCTGCAAACTGCCGAATTTCTACATCTGTAGCTTCTTTCAGTGTGGTAAAGCTTACCCAGTTAGTCGATTGATTTACAACAGATTGCATATTAGCCGCAGGCGTCAACGCGTCGCTGCCGTCGGATACCAGCGCGCCAGTTGCGGCGGTTAAGCCTAATGCGCTTGCGGTATCCGTGCCGAGTGCATCAACGGTCAAGCCGTCTGTGGCTACTGATACCGCGCTATCTGCGCCTGTTGTTTTGCTGGTAATGGTAAAGCTTTCACTGTTGCTATTGTAAACAACGGTCGTTCCGGTAACCTTAGCGGCGATTGCTGCGGCTACGTCGCTAGGCGTTGTAGCTGCGCTAAAATCTAATCCGGTAACAGTGATAGGGCTGCCGTCTACGGAGATAGTAAAGCCGCCAGCAGTGATTTTTTTAAGGCTGGTCAGTGATAACGCTTCTGCACCGAACAGCTTTCCTGCGATTGCCTTAGATACCCGTTTTGCAAAATAAAGAATATTAGGCTTTTTAAAACTGTTATCGTAAGACTGGAAGTAATGACTAGCCGCAAGATATTCTACGCTGTCCAGCCCGTAGTATTCGCCTACAGCGTCTTTGCTCGCATATGCTTTAAGCGTCGGGAATGGTGTTAATTCGTTTTCGCTTAAATACAAGCCAGCAATTTCAAGCTCTTGGCTACCCGCTTTAATAACGCGCGGGTTAATTTCAACGATTTTTGAAATAGGTATTGCCATTTTTTTATAAACCCCCTTTTTCTGGTTTATGATGTACATCAACATTTTCTAGCCGCGTTATCGCGATTTTATCAAAGTATTCTGTCTGGTATTCGTATACCGTCCAAAACGCTAAATGAAGCGGCAAGCGGTATCTGTTGATATATTGATTTGTGTCGTCAGTGTATGGTAAAAACTGCATATTTTCGCAGTACAATAAAGCTATATTGTATTTCTTTTTGAAAAAGTCAACCGCAATATCAGAACGCCCCAGCGTTTCAAAATATTCAGCCCGCTGCAATGCTCGTTGATAATCGGCGTCACAAAAATCGACGTTAACGACATATTCACGGTAAGAACGTGTTTCCGTTGTGCCTGCTTCCGTTACAATCTGTTCCCCGACATTCGTACCGATCCGGCGGGTACTGGCAAGAAAAAATACCACGTGTTCTCGTGTCTTTGGCAGTGCCGAGTTGTTCTGCTGCCCTAAATAAATTTGTTCAGCAGTTAACGGCGGTTGCATATAAGCCCGCAAATAGGCTTCTACAGCTACGTTAATTTCTCCATGCTCCAATTACTTCACCGCCTTTCTTCCGACGCTTGTAAGGTTGTTTCCTTCGTCATCAGGCTGATTGGTAAAGTCGGGATACGGCGGCACTTGCAAAGTTACTTCACAGTTAGCCCAGCCAACATTAGACCAGTCCTCAAACATTGCTGTGATTTTCCAAAATTCACCGGGCTTGCGCTCGATATAGTCGCCTGTGCGTAAGATTGGAACTCGTGCAATGCCCTCAATAGGTCTATTGTTATCGCTGGCAAGGAATATCTGTTCTGTATGCGCCGTGCTGTTGATGTTTTCGAGATGTTGCAAACGATTAGCTTCGTTTGGTTGAAACTGCACGTTTACAGTTGCAGGGCTAAAAAAAAGCGGTGTAACAATGCCGCTGATATTTTTTTGCCCTGCTGACTGATACAAGATAACTTGTTCGTCAGGATTTATGGCAGTTATAGCACTTCTAACTGTCATGTGCAAATTAATTCCGTTCATCTGTTACACCCTCTTTATTTAACTTTTACGTTATTTGTGACTGCATTTATCATGGTAGACGTATCAATCAAAGCTCGGTAAGGGTCAGTTGCTACGGCGTTTTTGCCGCTTTGTGCTTTGCGCTGTTTCATGCGGATAGTGGCAGGGCTATTCGGGCGCGGGTCGTTCCACTCCCATTTTTTTATAGTATCCTGTATATCCGCTTTCATTTCTTTTGATACAGCAGTGTAAGCATTTAAAAGCGCGCCATTCTGCGCCGACTTACCTTTTAACAGGGCAGTAAGCTGCTTGCTCCATTTGTTTTGTTGTTCATCTACAGTCCTTTGCATAAAGGGGCGTTCAGGAACGCCACCAATGCCCTTGTTTTGGATATAGGCAACATAAGCAACATTTATCCCGCTTGGATAAGTTGCGTCCGCTGTAAAGCCCGCCTGTGCTTCCGGCGTTTGCCTTACTAGGTTTCGCAACTTCTTTTTCCAGTTGCCGGATGTCCCTGTTCCGTTACCTGTAACAAGCTTGACTTTTAAACGCATAATAACGCCCGCCTGCTCTGTACTTTGCTGTGAGTGTCCAAAAAAGCATACCGCATTGTGTCTGATTATACCAGTTCAGCGACATTGGTAGGGTATAGCTTGTTGATACCTTGCCCTGTGTCGCGCCGCTCAAAACGCCTACAACAAACGCTCCACGCTGCTGTAACTCGCTTATGTGACAAGTGAGCAGGTAAAGCAGCGTTTTACGTTCGTCAAGGTCTTTCACGGCTGAATTGACGGAATTATTTAAAGCCAGTGTTGCTATCTTGAAATTATTTTCAAGGACAACATCATCTACACCCGCTAACTGCGGATACAGCTTTTTAAATTCTTCCGGGTCGAATATAACGATATTGTTATCATCAGCCATTTTTACGCCCCCCTTACTTAAAAGGGGTTGTTGAAGCAATAACCTTTTTCGGGTCAAGTGGCTCGTTCCCGTTACGCAGTTCTTTGCGTTCGTGGATTGCGCTTTTTGTAAAGCGGGTATCTCCGGTTGACGCAAAAATCAAACCGTTAATGATTCTAGGGTCTGATTTATGCTGTTTTTTAATCAATTCCCACATATCAGAGGGAACGCCGAATGTCATACCAAACGCGCCGCCGATTGGGTTTTTACCCATTTCAAGCCCCGCAAGATGTTTGTTGTTGCCGTTAAATTTAACCTCGGCAAGACTACCGTTTGGCAGTCTTACAGCAAAAATCACGTCTTGATAAGAATTGCAGCATACCGTAACAGTGTCAGCTTGTTTGGTCGGGGAAGCTTGAACAGGTTGTTTGGCGTTAACTTTTTCAACTTCCTTTTCCTCTACCTCGCTGACTTCGTCGCTTTCGTTGGGGTCATAAGTAACGGGCTTTTCTTCCTCAATCACTTCTACCCCTGTCGGCTCGACTTCCTGCGGCAGTAAGGCTTCTGTATTCTTATCATCAACGATTGTTACAACTTCATCTTGTTTTACTTTTTTTGGTCTAGCCATGTAGCAGCACTCCTTTTTTATTAGTTACTGTAAATTAAACGCCTGTCATTGTGCCGATTGCAAACGGTCTATAAATGATAGTGCCGTAAGAAGAACCGACGAATTTTTGATGGAAACTGGAGCTTTCCGGAATTAAGCGCATAGCACGGAATTTTTCGCTAAATCCGATTTGAGCGGTCGGCAGTCCTTCGATTGTCGGAGCGACAAGCAAAATGGAAGTGCCGCCAGTTGCGGTAGCCAGTTCAGGCAATGCGACAAAACGGATTTTCGGGAAGTAGGTTTCCAACATCTGACGCGCAGAGATATTGAAGTCAGTTGCTTTACCAAGTTGTACCTGTGTAGCAGGCGAGGTAGCAAGCACAAGTTCGGTATTAGCGTCAATGTGTCCTGCGCCGCGGTCAGCCATTTTGCCGAACAGATACAGTACATCTTCGTAAATTTCTTTAGTGGATTTTTCAGCCCACAGAGTTTTGGATGCTGCATTTGGCAGCGGACTAACAGCAGCAGGTAAATTCGGGTCGTTGAGCAAACCGTAAATCTCCAAGCCTGCCACGCCATACAAGGCGAATTTGTTGCTTGCAATATCAATTACAGTAGCAGCAGCACGTTGTTTATCTGCTGCCAGTTGCAAACGTGCGCGGCTTGCGACGTCGACTTCTCTATCGCCATAACGGATGTTAGTTTGATAGATGTATTGAGTTCTTACCGGAAAAGTCGGGTTTACATCAGACGCACCGCCTTGACCGTAGTCGGTGTAAGCTTCAACCTCGCCTGTGATTTCAGAAGTTTGGAAACGTGCATAAGAGGTTGTCCAGTCACCTTTTTTAGCTTCTCCGAAAATCTCCCTTGCGCCACGGGTAGCGGTCAGGATAGGAATAACCATAGGATCAATATAAGATGTAAATTCAACAGGAATACCGCTGTTTGCTGCTGTAACCATAGCAGCGTCGTTCGCTAACTGGTCAATGCTATCGTTTGCCAAAATGCCACGGATAGGCGCGCCAGTATCAAAAATGATACCGTATTGTTTCATCACGTCAAGCTGCTCTTGCAAGCCTAATTGATTTTCAAACATTGTTTTATCCCCTTTCATTAAGCCCAGTTACTGATGACGATAATATCGCCTACAGCACCGCCGCCGTTAATATTTACTACTTTATAGTCAGTTTCTACTGCACCCTCTACAGTGCCGCCTGCTGCGCCAGTTTTAATGCTGCCGTCTGCAAGAACTGCGAAAACGCTTTGACCTACGGTGGCAGCCGTCCCGGTAATAACAGCAAAGTCACCTTTGACTGCTACGGATACGGGAAAGCCTTTAGGAACAGTGTTAGAAGCTGATTCGTTATAACCCAGCGGGTTAGTGATTTCACGCACTGCAAAGCCCAGCGGCGCACCTGTGCCTGTGGATTTTACAAAAGCGTCGTTATCGTTTACGGTTGCCGCCCATACGAAACCGCCAATAGTTACGGTGTCGGCTGCGCAATAGCCTTTTTGAGTGCTTACTAAAGGATTGGTACTCATATGTTGACCGGGTACACCAATAGCAGGCAGGATGTTTACTTGTCCTTGAAATTTGTTAGCCATTTTTCTTTGCTCCCTTCTTATCGAATAGTGATGTTTTTCAGATTTTTCATGTATTCAGGAGTTTTTTCACTGGATACGCTGAATTTCTTGATTGCTTCGTCGTTAGCGTGGGTTACGTCAAAACGTTGTTTTTGCAACACGTCAACCATAGCTTTGTAAGATTCTTTGGGATATTTAGAAGTATCAATGCCTTTAGCTTGCAAGGCTCTTGCGTAGATATCTTCTGCACTGTCATACGCCATAGCGTCGACGTTACCGAGTGCGAAAGCGCAAGCGTTAGCGGCAGCGTTAAGTTTTTTCACGCGTTCCATAACATTTTTTTCCGCTTCTGCTTTAGCATTAGCCAGCAATGCGGGAAGTGCGTCTTTAGCAAGGTATTTTTCCTCACCTTCGCGCTCGTGGTCGCGGTCAATCCGTTTCGGATTGTCTTTTTCGTAACGCTCGCCTGCTTTGATACCCATTTCAAAACCCGCTTTAAAAGCAGGGTCTTTCATGCGTTCTTCGAGTTCATCATCTTCGGCTTTTTCTTCCTTGTCCTCGTCTTTAGCTTTTTTTGCTAAATATTCTTCCATGCCTTTACGCTCATGTTCTTTATCGAGTTTTGCGCGTTCTGCTGGATTCTTTTCCAATTCCTCGCCTTTGGATACGCCCTCGGCGTAAGTCAATTTTTCGTCCATACCTTCACCGCCTTTTAATTCTAACAGTTTCGCCTTAATAGTGTCTTTTTGTGCAGCTTCCAGCCCTGTAAAGAATTTATCTACAAGGTCGTCGATAGAAATATCTGCGTCCACATCCAAGCCAATTTCTCGGGGGTCGTAACCTTCTACCTGCGCTTCAACAACATTTACAGCCTTTTGCAAGTTAGCTAATACAACTTCTGCTGCTTCAATGCCTAAATCAGCGTCTTTTGCGAAAATAACACGCTGTAAATCAGCTTTGCGGCGTTTAAAGCTTAAAATATCTTTTGAAAGATTTTTCATTTGTTTTTTTTCTCCCTTCGTTGTTTTTTCTATCTCAACAGGTAAACTGTCGGATACAACTACATCACTGCCAGCCCTGCCTTGCGGTACAAGGGCAACGTGATTTCCTCGAATATCCCTCATAACAAAATCATATTTTGCGCCCTTATACTCCCCTGCGGTCATATCGGGCGTATAGCGGTAGCTGCAAGATATCTGCTTACAACTTCCGTCCTCGACGGATTTAATCGCCTTTTTATCGGTGATAGATAACGCATTCAACAAATACGGTTCTTCAAAGCGTGCCTCTGTTCCTGTGCTGCCTACCTGATATTCTTTAGGCGGCGCGTCGGCGGTATAGTCATGGTGTCCCTGCATTAGCGGCAAGCCGTTAAATGTTGGGGCAGCTTTCGCTAATTCTTCCGGGTCACGCAGTCCATAGTAGACACGTTCGGGGTTTAAGCCTAAATCCTGCCAGTTCGGAATTTCACGCCCTAAATACGGGTTTACAGTCGCCTTACTGATCGGGCAGGCGTCAACGTGCATAAATCCGTTTTCGTCTATTCTGCGCGCTGTTATGGCGGCGTCAAACGCTAAAATATTGTTTTCCCGTTCCATATGGTCAGCCCTTTCGTTTTAACTATTTTTATACAAATGTCTTTATTTGTTATTTTGATTATATCACAGGTTAACTTAATTATTGCTCGTTAGTGAGTAATTCGGTGATATCGGGTCGAAAATCACACCTGCAATATGGCAGTTCTCCCGGTAAAACATTTCTGCCTACATCTTCGTCATAAAGCCCCTCGTCTAAATCAAATGTCTTTCCATTCATTGCAATGTGTGTTTTACGGCTGCTTTTCTCGCCGGGTATATGTATCCATATGCCTTTTTTTATACCGATATCCTTCGTCTGCATAACGTTTAACGCCTGCGTTGCCTTGTTGGTTTGGTCTATGGCTATCAGTTCTGCCCGCCGTTCTGTAACCTTGTTAAGGTCTTTTATGTGCTGAAATATGCTTGCCATATCCCGCCCTTTAAGTGCGCTGTCAATTACAACATTGGTTAATTTATCAAAGTATTTAGGGGCAATACTCTTTATCAAATTTACGTTACTCGCTACCATTTCTTCAAGTAGCGGTTGATGTAAGGCACTAATGTGAAAATCTATCACAATGCCCGCTTTTTTTAGATTAGCCATAAGCCCCGCTTTAGTCTGTTTATCTATCTTACCGATAAACTTGCTGGCTATAGCGTCCAGTTCCTCGGCTTCCCATTCGCTTATATATCTGCCGAAACGCGCTTTTATAGCGTCAATAAGCTGCTGTAAGCGTCTATTGTCGAAATCAACGGGCGCGTCATTCGTTACCATTTCCGACGCTCTAAACAGCTTGTATTTTTCAAGTACAAACTTTAACGCTGCCTTTTCCATTTGTTTTATTAAGCGGCGTATCGAACGGGCGTATTCGTTCTGTATTCCGACGCTGGCAGGTATTCCAGGTATAGTTACCTGTCGCCGCCGTCGTCTGATTTTCGACGCCATACATTAGCCCCCTTTTGTAAGGTTTATGCGGGATTATTTGATATAACCCCGCATTTTTTCCCATTTTACTTATTTTTAATCAATTATTTCGTTTTTTTATTCAACTTCTTTTGGCGGCTTTTCATCTTGGCTCAAAACTTCCCGCTTTTCAGTTAATCCTAACAGTTCGCGTTCTTCCTCGCTTAATTCTTCCTCGGGTACGCTTTCTTCATTGAGGTTGTTAAAACCGCTTTTCGGGTCAGCTTTCAGGCACTCTCTGCCCTCGTCAGGACTGATGACACCATTAGATATATAAATCTGCTGCGTTTCAGCTTTGATTTTGTTTACCGTAGCTATGCTTTCTTCTTTTTCTTCTGATAATGGATTGAAGGTAAAAGTTATCTCGTTATCTATCTCGCCCCATTCCTGCACTTGTAGTACCTTTAAGACGTATTCTATTTGGTCACGCAGTTGCTTTTCTTGCTGGCTGGCTATGTGGTCGTAGTGGTTATTTAAATCACTTTCACCTGTATTAAATCCGGACGTCGTTAAGCCCCACATTTTTGTTACAGGCTCATTGAAGTAAGCCGCTACAATCTCCATTGCCTGACTTACTATATCCTTTACGCCAGCTAACGACGTTGATTTAATATCAATATCTTCTGATTCTTTATCTATCAACATTACCCCGTCGTTACTGCGATACTGGACGAAGTTATTTACACGGTTATCAATCTGCGCCCAGTCACCGCCCGAAAAAATCTGCTCGTTAAGATTCGTTTTGAATACTGTTAAACTAAATTTAGTTAACAGCCTTGCTTCTGCTTCTCGGCACTCCGTAAAGTGCGCCACGGCGTCTAATACAATCTGTGCAAGCGGAATACCGAAAAAGTTATAAGCAGGTCGTAATATCGTCGGCAGCTCATTTTCCTGCACTGGCGGCAGGAAGCGGCTTGCGTCTACAGCTTTTCCCATGACAAACCAGTATCGCGGTTTGAAGTAATATTCTTGCAGCGGGTCTGCTGCGTTATATTGACCCGGGGAAAGGTTATACGGCTCTATAACTTTCAAACGCCGCAGTTTTTTACCTCGTAATTCGTTCTTCGTTAAAATTAATGGATTTAGCAGGTTTTCACTGGCGGTGTCGATTCCGTCGAAGTCCATGTATACTAAACTACCGCCATAATACTTACTGATACTTACCGCTTTGCGTAGTGTCGGCAGCAGGTTTATCTTGGTTATTAATTCGTTAAGTCTGTCCAGCTTTGCCTGTTTATCGGTATCAGGGTCATTGTTGCCCTTTGTTGTTAGCGTTATGCCCCTTTCTACCATTTCATCAGCAATCATCTCACAGCCTGCCCGAATAAGCCCGTTTTGCGCAAGCCCTGTTAAATAACCGTAGCCTAAAAATTGCGGGTATGCACTCATGCCCATTATAGAGATAGCATGATGTAGCAATGAATGACATTGACCTATAGCAGCGTCATTTGCTTTTTTTGTATCTGCGTCTACCTCTGCTAGCGTAGCTGGCGCACCGTACATTGTTTTGATGTCGGCAAGGGTCGGCACTCTTGGCGTACCTTCTACCGGGTTAATAAGGTTTAATGCTTTCAATCTCGGGTCTTTTCTGATTCGTTCTTTGTTGTTGAAAGCCTGATTTTCGTTGCCGCTATTTTTTCGGGCGGTAGTCAGTGCTTTCTGTCTAATACGTTTCTGCGCGTTTTTGCTGTTGTTCATTTCTTTTCCCCCTATTTATTTACGTTTTACTTTCATTGGCGGGTGGCTGTTTTCTAATGCATATCTAACGGCGTCGATTGTATGGTCGTTGCCGTCGGGATAATTAGCGATATAGTTACCATTTCTATCTTTTTTTAGCTCGTATTGGGCGAATTCTCGCGCTGCATTCGGGCAGCGCATAGGGTCTATAACGATTTCTAATAAATCATCTGTCAAATATTTATAGCCCCATTCTCTCGAACCTTGCCCTTTTTTAGCCGGAATAACATTAATCCCATAGCTTTTTAGGCTCATTAATGTTTCATGCTGGATGTCGCTTACTATAAGCCTGTTGCGTGGATTTTCTTTTTTGATGTGTTCTGCTAACGTCCAGCTAGGGCAGCCACGGGCATAGTATTCATTGAAAATATATAGCTTGCGTGCTGCGTTATCTAGGTGCATTGTCATGTACGCCATAGGGTCTATTGATACACCTAAATCAAGCCCACGCTTAATATTATCGAAATGCGATATTTCTTCGTTCGTGATTGGTCGCAGTTTTAAGTTAGTGAATATCTCTCCGCCTGTTCCTGTGACTTCACCTAAATACTCATGTCTAAACCTGCGGGGCTGATATACTGCCATAACTGACGCTTCATAGAGGAATTGTTTCCCTACCCATTCGGGCGGGGCTTGCAGATAGTTGCTTTTGTGTAACAGCTTATCGGGACGAGATTTCAAGGCTTCGTTGTTCACCCAGCTTTGCATAGACGCAGGCGGGTTATATGAATAAAAGCACCAAAAACGCTCGCCGCCACGCAGCACTGATTGCAATACCTTTTCTATTTCTTCGATTCCCGAAAATTCTTCTAATTCTTCAAACCATGTTATAGCATAGTAACCTTTTTTTACTTTTACGGACTTGCGTTTGGTGGGGTCGTCCAGTCCCCAAAACAATATTTTCTGACCTGTTTTCTTGTATATAAACGACGGCGGCGATACTCTAGCTATAAAAAAATCATTTAGCCCCAGCTTTTCTATAGCCCATGCTATCTGTTCATAAACTGTTGTTTTTATTGTTAATCCAACTTTGCGGAAAACAATAACGTTTATAGTTGGGTCTAGCAGCATAAGCATGATTATAAATATACTTATAGCCGACGACTTCAACGAACCACGCCCACCGCTAAACCAATAATGCGTAAATTCGTGGTTCATTACCTGATGATAAACTTTATAGAAAGCCTTGCCGATACAGTCAGTTAAATTAATCTTTGGCGGGGTCATTTATCTTTTTCGCTAAATCTTCAAAGTTCTGCGCTGCTTTTAGCGCGTCGTCGTAGGTCGGCAATTCACTTTCTTCTGCTGGCTGCTCGGCTGGTACATCAGCAACGATTGTCGGGGCTAAAGCTATAGCTAGAGAGTTTTCTCCAAAAAGCTTATGATATTTACCCATATTTTCGCTACCCGCTTTTATAAGCGTGTTTTCCATGATGTAACCGTCGGTATATATCTTTTCCATTTGCCCCGTTTCCTGATTCTTTTTAAGAACGTACTTTTTATATTCTATTGTTTCTTTGACCTTGCCCCGCATTTGGTCTGTATAGCTGCGGATTACTTCTTTAACTTCTGCGATATCGTCTAATTCGTATTTTGCCCGCAATTCTTCTACATACTCCTGTACCCACGGACGAGAAAAAATCATGTATGCAGTGCGCCGGGCTGTTGTTTCTGCAAAGCCTGCGGCTTTCGCGGCTTTATAAAAATTAAAGCATTTTAAATATTCTCTTGCAAACTTTTTTTCACGGTCGTTCGCTACCCGTTTTTCGCCAGCTATGCGAACAACGGCAGACCGTTTGCGTTTTGGACTAGCCATGTTACGCCCCCCTTTTTTGTTTTCATTATAGCACAATCTTTTAAAAAACTATAATTTATCATGTTTACGTGGTACAATAATATAAAACCATTAGGAGGAGCTATGATGACGCAAAAATCTTATACAGAAGCTGAATTAATTGAGGGCTTTAACCTTCCCTGTAGTAGTATTCTTGACTTTTTCGACAAATACGAGTGTAAGCGCGTCGTTATCGGATATCCTTCTATATCACACGTTATTTACGGATACAACAATCCCGACTATCTGCCTGATATAGCGCATTTAATAGATTATGGCGTTGGAAAAACAGTAATCATAAGCAGTTACGAAACAGGCTCGCCAAGATATCAAGTCTATAACTTTCCTGATAGGCGGCAGGCTATTAATTTTGTGGATGAAGTGGAATATACGTTGTTTGTGCCTATTGATTGTATTTTAAATTTCATAACTCAAAAAATAGGCTTTTGGTCTTATAAGACTACAGTAAATATTCTTGACGATAACGAATATAATATTATTCTTGTAGTTGAAGGGCGCAGGATTGAGCTGACTGACGATAACTTTATGGATAGAGTTTTAATTACTCAAAAAACTCTGCTTATCGAAAATGATTCGATAACCCACGCTAAAAGCGCAGTGGAATATTACCGCAACATTTTTAAAATGTCCCGTCGCTTTGTTGCAGAGATAACAGGTATCCCGCTTAAAACGCTTAATGCTTTTAGTTCATCTCCTGACCGTTCAATCTTAAAAACGAATGCGCTCAACGTGTATAAGCTAGCGCAGTTATTCGGGGTAAGCATGGAGCAGCTTTTATTGACTGAATGCGAAATAAACCCTACTAGTAAGGCTTTTTTGGAAAGTAAAGAGGTTTAATTATGAATATCGATAACGCATTATATGCCTTAAATATCGCGCCTGACGCCCGGCAGTTAACCGTTTTTATCGACGGTGAAGCAATTCCTCAAAGCCGCCCTAAAATCGCCACACGGGGCAAAAACGGCGTTCCTTTGCCTCATGCTATCGCCTACTATAAAGACGCTTCTATTTACTACCGCCAGCAGTGCGAATACTGTATTAAACAAGCTGTTCAAAAGTCAGGTATCTTTTTTAAAGATGTCGCCTTGTTCTGTGAGGTATATATTTTTTTACCTGTCCCTGCGTCGAAAAGTAAGAAGTTTAAAGCCGCTGTTGATGTCGGCGCAGAATTTCCAAAAGTCAAACCGGACTGCGATAACCTTTTTAAAAACATCACAGACGCCGCAGAGGGCTTGGCATTTGATACAGATAGCCGCATTGTTTCGGTACATATTCACAAGCGTTATACAAACGGCGCACCGTTCGCTGTGCTGCGGCTTACAGAAGTCAACGAAGAAATAACAGTCCTACCATCTTTTATTAAATTACATACAAAAAGCAGAGGTTAAAACCTCTGCTTTTTTATTTACTGTAAATTGATTCGCCATATAGATTTATTAAATACTTCCGGCAGTATTCTTTTACATCATTGCACTTTTTACCGTGGTGACGTTCTGTGTGGCAGTCCATGCATAGCAATACGCCGTATTCTATTTGGTCGCTTTTTATCCCGTTGTGTTCGTGATGAAACTTTTCTCCGGGGTCTACCCGATTACCGCAGTAAATACACTTATGCTGGTCACGCTGGTGTATCGTTTCATTTAGCTTTGCTAACTTCTGCCCTTTAAGTCGTATGATTTTCGTTTTGGGTATCGGATTCATTATGTTTCCTTTCTGTTATTCTATTTTTTTAGGTTTAATGGCAGTTATTTTCTTGTCTAATATTTCTGTCAGGCAATTTTCGCAAAGCATTTCTATGTACATATCATATTCTTCTATTGTCGTCGGAAAACATTCTTTATTCGTTTTTCCGCATTTTTTGCAGGTCGCTAAACGCTTTTTATTTAAATCTACTAAAATTCCTAACGCCTGACAAGATTCATTGAAAAAAATTATTGCGTTTGCTTCTATTGCGTCTTTAGGATTTAAAGGATCTAAAACTTTTGACGTAGGCAAAAACAGAATACTGTTACATTTTCTGTATTTTTTAAAGCTATCTTTTTCCCTTTCTACACATATGAATTGAAAGCCGTCTATAAATTCGTTGTATTCAAAAATTAAGAAGTCGCCGGGTAATAAATTGTATTGATACCCTTTATAGTTGAAAAACAGTTGGTTTGATTCTTCGGTAAAAGATGTTTTTATGCTACGTTCAACCTTTAGCATAGTGATTTCGTTTCTTATTTCTTCAGGTATATCCTCTATTGTTATATTAGTGTTTCCTTCCCATTGCCACGCATAAACTTCTGTTATCTCGTAGTATTTTTCGATTCCTGCCATTTTACATATTTCCCTGTTTTTCGATTTCATCTAATGTTTTTTGAATTTCTAAAAGCTCTTGATTTATTTTTGCACCTTGTCTTATTAAAGCTTCCTCGCTCCACAGCTCACTCATTTTTTCATTTATTTTTAAAACAAAATCAGTATCACTCATTTCGGAAGGTTTTAATATTGCTGCCATGGCAGTAAGTTGTATTCTTGTATCTATTTTATTAATTTTTATTTCTTTTTCCAATAATTTTAATTTAAGTTCTTGTATTCTTATAATTCTGTTTAATTGCTTTTTGTGTAGCATAAACTCTACTTCTGAAACAAACATTTTCTTTATACCTCGTAATTTTCTTTTATTTTTTTGACCTCTGAATTGAATTCTTCGACTAATACACTAGTGCAAAAACTTATAGGCTCTCCAAAAAATTTTCTGTGCTTGGCTCTTTCTTCTTCTGGTTGCGATTCTATAGCCTTTTGTAGATATTTTGCAAAATCACTTACCGTTACATCCGTAACTTTTGGTAAGAAAATATCTACATTGATATCTTTACCTTTTTGGATATTCGTTAATATTGTTATCTTTTTCTTTAATGCGTCGTAAACATAAAGCTGTGCAGCTAACTTAATGATATCTCTAGCATTCATTTTATTTGCTCCCTAAATTTAAAAGTGGCGATATTACGCCCCCGCAACGATACAAAAACCTCTTTAAATATTTCTTTGTTCTTTAGTCGGTATTCATAGCCTACCGACAAGCGAATTGTGATATTGCGCCGATAATATCCCCGTCGAATGCGGTAAAGTTTAGTAAAAAATCGCCCGTATTCAATCATTTTATCACTTCTTCCGTGTCGATTCCTAAAATATCAAAAATAGCTTTCATTTGTGAATAAGTAATGTCGTCTACTTTTATGTTGTTGCGGTAATATTTACGCGCTTTAATCATAAATAAACCTGTTTCCGCTTCTTCCAGCGTCGCAAAAGCTTTGACGTCTAAAGATGATTCTACAGCTTCTCCATTTGATTTTTTGTATTTATCATAATCAGTATAAATATAAAGTATTCCAACTTTATTAGCGGTTAATATTTCTATCTGCGGATCTTTCAAGTATCCACGGTTTGAATTTAAAACAAATATTTTATCGCCGGGCTTTACATCCTTTAATGATTTCAATTTAAAACACTCTCCCCTTTAAGCAGTATACTTCCTTTCGGGGGGGGTAACTCCTGAAAACTCTTTTTTTATTTCTTTCACTGCTTCTAGTTGTAGTAATAAAATTTGTTCAATATCATAATCTGTTGCTTTTTCCATGCTCAAAAAGCCTGCAAGCAAAACACTTTGCAATTTCAAAAAGATTTCTTCTGCGTCGTCCGTTGTTCCTGTAGTCATAAAAGTACCCGTTTCACTCATAAATAAGCAGAGTTCATTTTTCATTAACGCTTCTTCTACTGTTTTTAGCAGGTTTTCATCACTTACTTTCTTTTCCGTTACGTTTATATCTAGTTTGTTGTCCATTTTCTACCTCTTTCCGTCGCCATAATCTCTATATGGGCGTTTTTTATTTGTTTTAGATGCAATGTATTGCGCTGGTTATTTAAAATCGTTCAAGGCTGATCGTATCGTTTCATATAGTTAAATACTGACGTTTGTGGAAGTCCCAATGCGGCAGCAATCTTATATGAGCTGACGCCGTTATTTTTCATTTCAAAAATTTGATTATGAAACTTTTCCCAATCGTGCGGGCTGTTTGGGTGTGGTTTAAACGGTGGAATTGCTTTCACCGTTTTCGGCGGCAGGGGGGGAGTTTCTTCCTGTTTAGGTTTAAATGGCAGGCTTGCAATGTTTATATAATGTTCCCCTCTTACGCATTCTTTAAGGTCTAAAAACGGGCAGTAAACAGTATCGTTATGGCGGCGCAGGCGGTAACATTTTAGGCAATCAATCATTTTTCTAAACTCTTTTCTTTAGCTTCTTTTACCGAATTGCAGTATTCATCAATTTTTTCTTTGCTTAAATGCCTGTTGCCGTACTGCTTATATCCCTTGATTTTTTCCAATACCTCGAAGGGGTCGTAGTAATATCGTGTGCGTCGTCCGGTATGGAATTTAAATATATTCGTGCAATCTTCCCGCAGTTCTTTAAGCAGCTTTCCATATTTCCAGCGTTCAATTGAGCAAGCTAAAATAATTCGTCCAACACGGTAGCCGCTTATAAATCCTTTTGCCTTTGCTGCTTCAATGCTGATATTCTGCATTATTCATTCTCCTCTTTATTGATTTTTTTCTTTAACGATAATAAACAAGCATTGCAAAGCTGAATATTATAGGTTTCGTATCCGGCTACGCGGATAATAAAGCTGTTCCTGCTCGCCCCAATATAACCTTTTCCACACCCGTCGCAAACAAAATCTTTTTTCTTTTCTTTTTTTAATTTAATCACTTTATCACTCCCTTAAAATCTGCGAATAATACAAATATTTATCATAAAGGCTGCCAAAAATAATAATGCGCCTATTAAAAATGCAGTTATCATTATATTCCTCTCTTCTTTAGTTTTATAACAAAAAGCTGCTTGACGCCATTCACAATTAAAAAATACTCGGTTTTAATGTTCGTTAAATTTTTATTCATGGTATCGCTCCCTTTATTTTTGTTTTTTCTTACCTCTTGTCTATATTATAGCCCCCCCTCGTCTTATTGTCAAGTCTTTTTTGAAAAATTGCAAAATAAAAAAGCAGGGCAAATACCCTGCTTTTTAGTATTATGAATTTAATTTTTGGCGTCGTCGCAAACTTACTTCATAGTTGTGTTTACGGATTTCTTTCAAGTGATACTCTGACGGCTCGAAGTACTTACAACGCGCATTTCTTGCGGAACGTGGTAGATTGCACTTTAAATTTTTAGTGCAATTTAAGCAATTCTTCGTTACATTCCAGTAAGTCAAATCTTGCTTTGCTTTTTCCGCTTTCGCTTCTTCTTCTATACGCTTGTTGATTAGCTCGAACGCACTGCCTAAAGGATTATCTCTGCCCAGTAACCCCCCCATTTTACTCTCCGTCTTTTAATGTTGCTGTGTCTTGAGGCAGGCGCGCACTAATCAGCCCTGCAAGAATTTTTAATTCTTTATCATCTAGGCTTTCAACCAATTTAACTAAATCCAATTTGTTATTTTCAAGCAAGCCTATAATATGCTGGTTAAGGCACTCTAATACATTGCTTTCACTGATTAAAAGTGAAGCGTCTTTGAATAAATTAGCCGCTTGTTTTGCAGCTTCCGGGCTGGCTGTTAATTTTTCTGATCCATTCTTTAATACAAAACCATAGGCGGCGTCTACCGTCGCTTCTGTGTATCGCTTATGTTTAGCTATAGCGTTTTTTGTTGTTTCAAACTGCATTTGCTGCTCAACGGTGATTTTTACATAATACGGCTTTAATTCTTTTTTGGGCTTTAAATTTAGTGATTCTTCTGAAACTGTTGAATTTTTTTCTTTTAACGGTTTAATTTTGTCTGACATTTCGGCACTTCCTTTTTTTATTTTTTTATAATGCTATATGTTAAAGCGGCTGCCGCCACTACATATGCAGCATTTCGCTGCCTTTTAATGATTACCAGTTTTTTCTTGCAGCTCTCTGAGTATGCTGTCAACAATTTGTTTGCTTCGTCTAATAGCTTCTCTGTCTGCTGTTTCTCGGCTGTCAAGCTCGTTAACTGCTGCGTTTTCCCTGTCAAGGATTCTGTTAAGTTCTTCGAGTTCTGTTCGGCTATCTCTAATTTGTTCTGTAACTTGCTTACTATTTCCGACATTTGATTGTAACGCGATAACAAGTCCCTGTAACTCTGCGATTTCTCGTTGCTGCTGCTCTCTAGCTGCGTTAATTCCTGCTGTAGCTGCTGCAAGTCGCTTGTCCATTTCGCCGCCTGCGCTGTCGTAATAGTAATAGGTTGCTCCTGCGCCCAGCACAAGCCCGGCACAGGCAGCAATAATAAGGCTAGTAATACTGCTTTTATTAAGTTCCACATATTTAACCCCCTTTTATTTTTTGGTAAATCCACCAAAATAAATACGTGATTACTATTCCAATTATACCAGTACCAAGACTTATTACCAGCCCTTTTAATCCATTTTCTAAAAACATTTTTACAACTCCACTTTGCAAATTTTGAAATACCTCGGATTTTCGCTTTCTTGTTCAGCTTTTTCGTTCCATAAATTCAATGTTTTTTGAGCTATAATAAGAATTGTTTCTAAATTTGATTCTGATGTCGTGCATTCTTCATTGTTTAAGAATGTTACTTTTCTGATGATACTTGGCGGCAATGTCACAAACACAGGGAATTTAGTTTTTTTCCCAATTTCGTGGATATAAATTTCAATTCTTTTATCATTTACCATAAAAATCATAAGCAGCCTATCCTCTCTGATTTTATTTTTGTTTTTTCAATTTGTTTTTATGCTTCAAAAAAATCACGGGTGAATTTCTCGACAACTATCATAACTTTTCCGTCTTTTACGCTTTTAGCTGCTCTGCGTGCTTCTGTTGTCGTTTCGTAACAGGTACTTCTGTCTATTACGTTATTGATTGATAAATAATACTTGCATTCTACCATTCTTTGCATTTTTCATAACCCCTTTATTTTTTATTTTTTCCTTAGCTCTTGTCTATATTATAGCCCCCCTTTGTCTTGTTGTCAAGTATTTTTTAAAAAAATTACAAAATAAAAAAGCAGGGTATTTGCCCTGCTTTTTGACGTAAATGTTAAGTATTGTTTTTTATGGTACTACGGTTAAAACAACGTTGTTTCCTGTTTCTATAATCATTCTGCTTAATTCTTCGCCGTCGATATTCTGCATACGCAGACAGCCGTAAGTCGGTACCCAGCCTTGACGTCCTGCAAACGGATTAGGCAAGCCGCTGCCGCCACCGTGAATATCTCTTGCTCGTGGGTCGTGGGTAGTGATATAGAATGTGCCATAAGCTGCGCCATATGCGCCGTTAGTAACTTCTGCGCTTACGTTTGTATAAACGCCGTCCGGTAAGCTTCCACGGGGGTCGCCTGCTTCGTTGTAGCCCGGAACAAAATCGTCACGACATTCCCAATCACCAATGACATTATAGCTTTCATCCATTGCGAAAATGCGCTGTTTACTACGCTGAAACTGGATTTCTTTGACCATGTTTATCACTCCTTTTTACCATTTTAGCACGTTATTTCGTGGTAGGCAAAAATTTATTAACCACATAATCAATAACCCTTTTTACTGCGTTAGCAATACTACTATATCCTAGTTCTATCAGATTCTCGTTTATGCTGGATAATTCAACTACTAAAATGCAGACGGTAATCACTCCGGGCAAAAAGTCATTTAAAATTAAGTTTGTTGAAAATAATTTAATATTCGGAACGACTTGCCCCGCATAAAATGCAATGACTAAACTAGCATTGTAAACCAGCAATTTTTCTATAACTCTTGAAAGGGCAGCACTGTTTAAATAAGTCTTATTCCACGTTTTAGCTTTAAGGCAGTAATATAGGGCTTTACGGAGTGAGATAAATTCAATAGGTATATCCGGCGTCAAATTTTCATGTATATATTTTTTGCTGATATATACGATTTTTAAAAATGTATCATAAAGCACTAATCCAAAAGCTAATATCACGACGCCCCAAAAACCTTCACCGAATGTCTTATATCCAAACGTCCATATAGCTATAGCATATGCCCATACATCAACATTTGCAAACCTATTAATTATATATTTTAGGTTTTCATATAAATTAGTCCACATGAAATACACCCCTTGTTTTTTACTATATTATACCACAGCGCAAACAAAGGGCGTTTCCTTATTTCTTTTTAAAGTAATCGTCTATGCCGTGCGCCTGTACGCTGCTTATGCTTTCATAAAAATCGGGCTTTAAGCTATGTTTTTCAAGCCACTTCATAACGGCTACTGTTAATGTTTTTTCTAGTTCGGTACAGAGTTCTTCTTGTATATCTTCTAAATTTAGCCAATTCGCAGCAGCTACGCCTGCTATCTCGTCAGCTTCTATTTTTAGGATATCCAATACTGTTTCAGATTTTAAAACTGGCGTGTACAGCTTTGCAATCCCTGTATATACTACTAGACATCCTTTGTTGTGTTCGTCGTTCATAGCCGCCTGCATTGCTTCCTCACGGCTGTTAAAATCACCCTGCCATGTTTCCCTGTCGAAAGAATAGGCGTATAGCTGTGCTGTCTTTGTGGATTGCTTTTTTGCTACCATTTCTTCACCTTTTCTACCGGAGCTACCAACGCTTTTATTTTACTTTGATTAAAATACTCTGCTCGGGATAAATTATCATAGTTTTTCCAGTGATTTAAATTCAGCTTTGCCTGTTTAAATTCTTCACCTGTTGGTGTTAATATTAAACTATTTATAGTGTCCAGTCTTTCTGCTGCTTCAATCTCCATAGCAATACCCTGCGTGCAGATTCCTGAATTAAAAACTTCTTGTCGGTCTAATAACTCATAATATGGAATAGTGCTGTACCCTGTGAAAAAGAATACGTCTGCTGTATCGTCGTAGTTATTTAATATTTCTTTTAATTCGTGTACTTTCATCTAGTTTCCCCTTTTAAAACATTAATTTGTCTTTCAAATATGCAATAGTGATATAAGCTGATTCTGCTTTTTCTACTTCAAATTTATTTTCAATGCTTGGATTAGAACTATATATTTTTTCTTTTTCTTGATAGGCTTTACTTAATTCAGAATATTCTTGTTCTATGATTGTGATTATATCTTCTATATCAGGAATTAATCGAAAGAATACATCAGATGTTTTGTGTAAATATATGGCTTGTGCTTTGCCTTTTTCGCACCCTAGAAACTGATAACATTTACATTGGTCTGTTAGTTTAATGGTTTTTACGTCTTTCACGTTATATACAGTAAATTCACTCCTTATATCTCCACTAATGCCAGTTGCAAAAATCTTTGCTATTTTCAATGTATTCACTCCTTTATTTTGATTTTTCCTTACCTCTTGTCTATATTATAGCCCCCCTTTATCCTGTTGTCAAGTATTTTTTGAAAAATCGCAAAATAAAAAAGCAGGGCAAAAGCCCTGCTTTTTCAAAATTTAATCAATGTCGGATTATGTTTGAGCTTTCTCGAAACTTTACGTTTTATGGCAGCGTTTAAATCGTCGTCCCGTATCGGTAAAGTTATCAATAGCTGCGATAATGATATATATACATCTGCCATTTTTTCTACAATCTTACTGTATTGCGGCTCGCTTTTTACTAACTGTTCAACTAATTTAGTGCTAGAAATGCAGCAGCTTTCTATGATTTTTTCTTTCGTTGCAGCTTTAGCAATACATTCTATGCTCAATCTGTCTAATATCATAGCAGACGGTAGCACACGATTTTTATTTAAGGTTTGGTTTTCAAACATTTTTGTCCTCGCGTTGGGCTTCGTTCCATTTTCTAGTCGTTTCAAGAATTCCGTCACCATATGCGCCTGATATAGACTGTCCGCAGTTACATTCAAAGTAAAAGGATAGTCCCAATTTTAGTCTTGGCTGACTTTTGCATTTTTTACAAGCTGCAATTTTTAATTTTAAGCTGCCGTTTTTCTTTGCCATAGCTATAAGCCCCTTTCTGTTTTTTCATCTAACGGAATACCCACATCAACTAACTGCTTGACGCCTTTCAATATGTGGTCTATAGAGTTTTTCCTCTTTTGAATTTTTAAAATGTATCCTACTAAATTCGCGCACACTACGGCTGCATTAAATTCGTCTAAATTTAAAAAACATTCGTCGCTGATCAAATCGCCTGTTGCTTCCCTTCTTATTCCCACAACGACAACACTGTCGTTTTCTTTAGCTAATATCCTAGCTGCTTCTTGAGCGTTCATATTATCCCCCTAAATCAATTCTAAAATCGCTTGTAATTCGACTTCTGTATTATATTTTTTTACGTCATCTTTAATGGTAAAACGGTCTTTAAACCATAAAGTTAAAAAGCAACTCATTGTAAAAAGGCGAACGAAAAACGCGCCATAATTTTTTAAATAAAGTTGATGAAAACCAAACCAGCCGAAAAACGACCATATATATATAGCTCTATCTAAATCAATTCGCTTTTTGGCAACTTTCATCCTAAATTTAGTTTTTCCTGTTTCTGAAAGTTTTTCATACTGTTCGTTAATAAAGTCCTCTTTTGTTGAAAAATCCATAGTGTGTAGCATAGTTTTTACCCCTTTCTTTTTACAAAAACTCTGAAACTAATTCGTATCCCTCGTGGCTCTCGTTGAAGCATACCTTGTTATTCAATTCTTTAGGTACGTCCTTTAATACGATACTTGCCCTAATACCTAAATACCTTACTGCCGGGTTAACCTCTTTGAACGTTTCTTTAGCTAAATATCTAGCTTCACTGTAGTTATACGCGAATACAGCTATACTCCCCAGCTCGGGAAAGTCTTTGCTTGAACATTTAAAAGCCATAACTTTTTCATATTGCTTTATCATATTCGCCATATCACAGCCCACCTAACCAGCCGCGCCATATCGGATATTCTATCAACACTTCGGCAAGTCCGGCACTTAATTTAACCGCAAAACTCACTAATCCAGCGGCGGCAGCAACTTTAATTATTGTTATCCACTCAAACAAATTATCAACTCCTATCTTTACTAATATTATAGCCCCCCTCTGTTCTGTTTGTCAATAGGGTAATAAAAAATATAGTCCCTGTTAGAAGCTGGTAGGCAGAAAAAACCCTAACAGCACACAGTATTACTACTGTCTACTGAAAAGAGGTTTTTGCGATTGCGTCCCCGCCGTCGCTGTATAGTTGAATTGCTAGCCATTTCATTGCGTCCCCAACGTCCCACGCTCCACGACTTACCCCCGCGCACTCTGCGCCCGTTGCCGCCAGCCGTATATTTTATAGACTATGCCTGTCTAAAGGTATATACACCATACCAGAGTAGGTTGACCTCTGCCAACTTCCTCCCCGCATAAAGCCCACTACAGCTAAAGCGGCTAATAGTTTTTGCAATCAAAAAACTACTAGGGGCAACGACTTTATAAACTTGGCTCGTTGCAGCACCAACCATTTTTTATACACAGGTGGGGTTATTCTGTGTCATTCCTATAGAGGTAAGGAATTTTTTCTATATTTAGTTAAAATCTAGTGTCAGCATTTACTTTTTTATATTGACATTACTTTAAAATTTAGATATAATTTCTATATAGGCGTAACAAAAGGGACTCATAACCTTTATAGGTTATAAGTTGATATTAGTGTCGGCATACATTTTTATTGACATTGTTTCTTTTCTTACGTTTGCGTATGAGGTAGCAGCTCTGAAAAGAGTTGCTACTTTTTTATTTTAACCTCATTTGATAAATTTGTCTAGTTGTGGATAATGTGGATAACTCTGTGTATAAACTATATATAGTATTTAAACAGGGGAATTAGCCTATAAAATCACAAGATATAGTAAAAATAAAAGTTGTAAAAATTTTTAGCTTGATTTTTTTAGCCGTGCCGTTTATAATAATTCTGTAATTACAAATGCGTTAGGGGGGGCAATGCCTGTTCTCGAACGAATCAAAAGCCGCTCCCCGATAGTTCCTAACGTCGTGAATAACAAGAACATCACAAGCGCATATTTTCTTTTTCAAAATAAGTATCCTTTCTGTATGATTTATTAAAAAAATCTTAGTAGGTTATCCCTAGAATGCAGCTATACATTCTAGGGATTTTTTCTTTTTATTTTTTCAAAATTCACTTGACACCTTCTTGTATTCGTTTTATAATGGAGCAAAGGGGGGCTATAAATGAAAACTATGTTAACGGCGTTAGGGACTGGTGTCGTTGCCGCAACAGCGGTATTCGACACATTTAGTCAGATATTAAATTTACTTTTTATCACGGTCAGCAATCAGCGACATTGCTTACTGAATTTACTTTACTTTATAAGCGCAGTTCTTGCGCTGCTGGTGATTTTGAAATGAGGGTCATATTAAATCCTTTAATGCCGAATAAAGACGGTTACTTGATGCCTGTAAAGCCGTCACAAGTCTATCATTGCGATAACATAAATCAATTTGTTACGCAAGTTGTTAAATCCGGCTCGCTCAATACTGAATATGTTGATTTGTGCAACATAGTTGGCTATTCAGAAGAAAAGGCGGATGTTAAAACATTAGTCGAGATTTTGAAAGACTTATTTTTTGAAAAACATCTAGCTTTAACAGCGGATTTTGACGAATAAAAAAACGCCTGCACAAGACGCACAGACGTAAAAAAGGAGTAAGCCGCTACACATAAATAATATAACTAAATATGTGCTTAATCAAACTTAAAGGATTACTAATGAGAAAGAAGGGCAAAGCTATGCAGATTAAATTCCCATTACTGAACGCAGAAGATATAGAGATACGCGTTAACCGTATCATTAAGTGCTATGCCGAGAATGCACAAGGCGAACGTGTTGAATACTACAAGGCAGATTTACTGCTTTATAAAGACGCTCGTGTTGATATGTATTATTTAGATAGATACGTCGGGGCGGATAGCTGGCAAAGAACGCACAGGGCAGAAGGAAACGACTTCATCTGCGGAATATCCATAAAAAATGAAGCTGGAGAATGGATAACTAAAGAAGATGTAGGCGAATTATCCAACGTTTCGGCGAATAAGGGGCGCGCTTCCGACGCCTTTAAACGTGCTGCTACTAATTGGGGTATAGGGCGGGAATTATACAGTTCCCCCAAAATTCAGCTCATACTAAAAAAATATGAAACGTATATCAACAATCGAACGAAAAATGTAGCCTTAAGCAATGATGTTTCTTTTTTCGTTTCAGAAATTGAATACGACGAAAAAAAACGTATCATTAAAGCTCTTGTGATTAAAGACGGGAACGGTAACTATCGTTTCGCCTACCCAGACGGCAAGCGCAACGAGATACAGAAACGAATTGAAGCAGCGCAGCAGGTCGGCGCATTAGTTGCCGCCAGCGTCGAAAAAGGCAAAGAAAAGCCTTTGCCTGAAATCATCCCAGTTAAGCGGGAACGGGCAGAGGAAGCACCGCCCGCTATTAAGCCCAAAAATACGCCGCCACCTAAAGATGATGATACACGTAACATGTGTATCATGTGCGGTGTCGGAATAAGCAAAGCTGTAGCAGCTATATCCAATCGTAAAGTACAGCAGACAGTTTGTTTGCAATGTCGAGAAAAAATATTGAAAGGCAGGTATAAAAAGTGAATTTAAAAGGTATCATTTCAGGTGTCGTTTGCGAAAAATGCGGGGCAGTAAAGCTGTTCCCATTTTCAACAAAAGGTCAGACAAAAATCAAAGCCCGGTCTTTAGGCTGGACTATTTCTAAACAAAAGCAAGTCGGTACTGAATGGCGTTCTGTCTGTAAATGTCCCGATTGCGTGAATAACGGTTAAGAAAAAGCCCCTAGCGTGTCACACAATCGACGCTAGGGGCTTTTAATTTTATCTTGCTTATGTTTCCTTGTGTTGATGATTTAAACGGCTTATAACTTAAATTTGACGTTCTCGCGCTTTAAAACCTTTACATTCTACTATTGCCGCCGAATTTACTTTCTTATTGCTGACGCTGCTATTAATATACCGCCCTTTCACTGCTGACCACGCCAGCATATATTTATCAACAGCAGGTGTAACCTTCGTTGCTGCCTTTTTGGTAATCAGCCTTAATTTACTGTAGCGTCCTTCGTGTGCAGTGATAAAGCCGATATGCGGCGGTACTTCGTCGAGTAGCCCCAGCTTTTCAAGCTGCTTGAACGTGTCTGACGGCATAACGTAGTAGTTAACATCACCCACCAAGTTATGTCCGTTAGGGCTTTTAAAATCGCTTACAGTACTTTTTATCTCGAAACAAATAGTAATTAATTCAGTAGGTAAATCAAAAGTCTTAAAGGTCTTTATAACGTCGCCTCTGTAGTTCTTTTTTTTACAAGTTATATAATGTTCTTCCGGATTAGTTATCCCGTAGGTTATAGGCGGCAGCATAAAGCTTTCGCAAACTTTTATACAATCTACCTTCCCAGCTTCACTCAATCCGTTTAAAACGGCTATTTCATACGCGGTTAATATTCCGCGTGCTGTAGCAATTCTAACCCCGTCAATCTTTGACGGGGTATATTCTTTTAACGCCTTTTCGATTCTTAATACTATATCACTTTTCATTGTTTATATCCTTTTTTCTATAGTCTATAGTTAAAAGATATCGCCCAGTAGCAAGCAAAGTTTTAACCCGCCGCCTATAGAATATATAAGCCTTTTTTATTTGTCGTTCACGTTCTTTTTTTATCATAGTTCTAACTATTTCCTTATTTTTTCAAAATTGTTAGGAAGTTTTTTCTTCCGAACGTCGCGGATAAAATATAACTTCCACCTGTAAGCAAGGCTATATCCCCCGCGACGGTAGAGGGTAAAGGCTTTTTTAAACTGCTGTATTCGTTCTGTTTTCATTTTTACCTCAAATAAATAATAGGTTCACTGTCAGGCTCGTTAACGACTATAACGCCAAGCAAAGGGCAGCCGTCCGAGTGGTCAAGGTCTGCATAGTCGCCTATTTTATAAATTTGTGTTTCAGCAGGCAAGCCCGTTATAGCACTCATAAGTTCTTCTTTAGTCATTCTTTTTCTCCGTTTCCAATTCCAATGTTGCCCAAAAAGCACCATTACCTTTTACTATGCTTATGATCCGCCAACCGCGGCGCGCATAGTATCTGTTGATGAATTCTATCAATTTCTCGTGGCTTGGGTCGAATATTGACATATATTTTCTCATTTTGCACATCTCCTATATTTTTACCCGTGTAAAGTCAAATGGATTTTTATATGGATTTTTTAAACTGTATCCGCTAATTAATCCACCCTGATAACCAAAATTGTCAAGCCATTGCCCATTTTTTCTAAATCTTATGGCATCCTTGCAATTTGTGCTTCTTAAATAAATCGTCCCGCTTTTGGTAATTTTTAAAATTTTTTCTATTGTCTGCCTATCGCCAGCCATTGAATGATATTCTATAGTAACTTCATCACCGACTTTCAAGGTCGCTGCATATTTTTCTAAAGTCATATATTTACTTTTCATTTTTGCACCTCTTATATTTTTCCCATTCGTTAGGCGGCAAGCTATCTGTTATATCTTTATCTGCCCATTTTAAAAATTTTTCAGTAGATATTATTGGATATTTTGCCTTAAAAGTCACGCTAGGACTGTCGTACTGAATACTTTCTCCGAACGGTGATATATATAGTATCTGTCTATCATTGACATAACTACCGTCTAATCTATGGACGCCTCTAGGACGTTTAGCCCTATATACTCTACCTACTTTCAAATCTTCTATCTTCATTTTTCCTCGCTCCAATCTTTCGCGCACTCGTCACATAGTACCTCTACTTCGTCTAAAACTGTTGCTGTACCATTACGAACAACTTTCCCGCAGTTTGTGCAATTCAGCTCCCAGCCATTACTTAAAAATTCTTTTGCTGGTATTATTTTGCTGGCTCCATATTTATCAGCCCACGGAACACGATAAACCCGCATTTCTGTAAATTCTCTATCATGTTCGGAAGCAAGTAACGCTTTAGCTTTTCCCGGTGTAGCCGCCCAAACTACATGACTTTCGTCATAATCTTCGTCGTCCCATCCATAAGCTTTTAATTTCATTCTTTATCACCTTCTATTGTGGGAATAATTTTAAATACCCTATTAGTAGCACATTCAAAGAATTTATCCGCTTGATATTTATCAACATATTCTTTGGCTTTTTCTTCCGCTTCTACTCTGTTTTTGGCTTCTACTTCAAAGTCAAAAACATATGTTTCAATCAATTTTACACTATATTTTTTCATGGTTATTCTCCTGCTAAATATTCATAGTCCTCTTTTAAATGTTTTTCTGCTTCAAAATACGATTTATAATATTTTCCTGCTTTTTTTAAAAGCAAAAACTGTATGTCATTTTTATTAAACAATGTTTCGCTACGGATAACACCTTTATTCTTTCCTTCGTCAACCGCGACGTAAAAATATACGTCGCCTATTTCGGGCTGCCACGGTTTCTTTTTGACATAGTATAAGCCAGTTAATAAACCTAACAATATAGTGGGGCAAAAGTTTTCATCCTTTTTAGAAATTAAAATGTCATTTGTGTATGTTGGAGTGTTTTTAAAGAAAAATGCTTCATTATCTTTATATACTTTACTGCCGTTTTCGTACACTATTGTAAATTCTTCGCCTAATTCTAAATTGTTTTCATTTAAAAAATATTGAATATATTTACTTACCATTATTATCACCGTCCATTTTAGCCCCGCACTCCGGGCAGTATTTTGTTTCGTATTCTTCTATGTTTTGGCAAACGCTGCACATACTTGCGTCAAAAGTAATGTCTATCCAATGCCCTTTATCACGTTCTTTTTCCGCTGGCATATCGTTAATAAGTTCGTAGGCGCATTGATAGCCATTAAATTTTCCTTCGTAAAACCTACCGCTATATTCTTTTATAGCTTCTCCTGCAAGATATAGTGCTTTTAATGCGGCTTTTTTATCTATCAATTCCATATTATTCACCTTCCATTTTCGCCGTCTTTATAGGCAAGACAAAAAAACTTGCCTAAATACTGATGTTTTTTTAAAAAATCGCAATCTTTCGGGCATAATGCGGGCTTAAAAAGCTGTATCTGCTGCCCACATTTTGGGCAGTAAACAGAATCGCTGTTATTCACCGTGTCCGTGATGTGATAATCACATTCAGGGCAAAAATCTACTCTTTCCCCATTTCTTAATTTAAATCTCTTGCTATATTTTATATTTGTCATATTTTTTCACTCCTTTATGGCAGTCCCCTTACTGTTACTATTTCCTTTTTATCGTTGGCACGAATTTCTACTGTATGAATTTCAAATTTTTGCACATAGCCGCACTTGTTATATATCGCCTGTGCGCCTTGTTTCGCCCTTGCAAACGTTTTATAAAGCTTAACTTCTCTATTGATTGTTGGAACGTGTCCCGGTACATATATATCGCCTTGAAGTCCTATTGTTCCAGTGTAGTAGCCTAAATTGTTGCCTGTGCAATTTCCGAAATTATGAATTAAATAAATCGCGTACCGGGTATGTGAATCTAGTTGAAAAAAATCCCCGTACTGCTTTGCCGCCGTCAAGGTCGGAAAAGATTTTATCATTCTATCTCGAAAATATAATATGTAGTGTCGGTTCACTTTTTCTATCGTGATTAAATGGCTATGTGACATTTTATAACAGTCATTTACTTTATCTTTAATCCACATTCTGGTAAACCTCTCTTATAATGATATCTGTAGTTATTCGGTATATTTCACGAATAGCAATCGTGTTTTCTTGGCGGTATTTCAAACTAAAAAGTTTTATGTAGTCTTTTGCTATTTCCATGCTATCAAAATCTAACTTTTCTTGTATCTTGCCATTTATAACAATGCAGTATATCTTTTTTTACAACAGCGTTACTATCTTGCATTTTATTCCTCGTCTGCTTCTTCAACTTTCGGGTAACGCATATCAAGATATTCGCAGTCTATATTGCCCCCTTTATTTTTTTATTTTTCCTTACCTCTTGTCTATATTATAGCCCCCCTTCGTCCTGTTGTCAAGTATTTTTTTGAAAAATTGCAAAATAAAAAAACAGGGCAAAAGCCCTGCTTTTTTGCTTTTCTGCTTTTTGGTTATAAGTTAGGAAAAATAAATTCAAAAACAGAAAGACTGTCAGCTTGGTAAACTGTAGCGATTATTCTGTGATTAATTAAGTTTTTAAAATTATAACACACTTTTTTAAAATTCAACTGAAAAAATCTTGTCTGCACGTTTATATTTGTTTACCGCGTCCCGTGCTTGCTTGAAGCGGTTGTACGCGGATTGTTGCAGCAAGGCGGATTTTAATAAAATGCTTTCAAAGTCGCCTACCGTTAACGTTACAAGCTCATATTCTCCCGCTTCATTTTGTGCCCTAAAAAGGTTATCGCCTTTCATTTTTGCAACTTCATGCGCCGAATTAAATTTAATAATGTTGTCCGTGTCCCGGTCAATGTAGTAAGTCTTACCGTTGACTTCGTACTTTGTGGGGACTACTAATTCGGACTGATATTCTTGATATAGCTGGCTAATGCGTATAGCTCGGGCTTCATCCGTACTGTAATTTAATTCTAATTTTAATATATTTAACGCGCTACACTGTTCATCTGTCAATGTGTTTGGAAGTGATACATTCGGCATAGCTCGCCGTAGTGCATTAATGCTGGTGTAGTCAGTCCCTTTGTATCTGTATACTGTTTTTTTATCCATTTTCAAACCCCTTTCTTAACCGCTATACGGCAGGACTACTGTGTCACATACTTGGATAGAAAATCTGCCTGTATAATTTATTATTGCTATAATATTAATTATATTGTTCGCATTTGCCGTTAAAGTCGGCGCAACACCTTTCGGGTAGTAGACTGCGCTACCCGTCGGGAATTCCCAAGTTACCGCCGGAACAGTAGCCCCCACAGGTAAAAAAATGGTTAACGTCTTCCACATATGAGAGTAATCTGTTAAGAGCGCTTTGAAGTTTATGAATGAGAAATTCATATTTAAGCTTGACGGATTGTTGATTGAGCAGTTAATGAGGTAGCAATTTGCTCCGGATTGATAATTAACGGTATCCCCTGTATTTGGCGCTACGAAGTGAGTATTTTCCGCTGTTCCCGCAAAGTAAAGGCATTTTTCATCGTTCCCAGCTCGAATAGCGCCGTTATAATTTCCGGTGTTAGTGGTTGAGCCAACAATTAGCCCCTGCGCTATAGAAAGATTGCCTTTTATGTCGAATGTGGCGGTATTATCGCCTTGGGCATTCGCTGTCAGCGTTATTTTTCCACCCGTTTCCGCCATGATAGCTAGGTCTTTAGTTGTTTTGTCAATTTCCAAAAACTTAAAGCTGCCAACCTGTAAGGCTGCATTGTTGGCGTAGTTGATATTATGGTTATTCTGCAAGGAAAAAACGCTGTAATCTGTGCTAATGGCTTCTGCTTGATTTGAAAGCCGCATACCTGCCGTGTTATCGGCTGCCTCGGGGTAAAAACCTATGATTTTGCTTGTACCGCCGCCACCTACTCTTAAACCACTTGAAGTGCTATACTTTAGGATATTATTAGATAAAAAGTCAAGTGTAGCCGTCGTTGCAGTACCGCCTATTGTGGCAACTTCTGTTGCGCCAACGTTAAAAAAGTGTGCCAGTCCTTCTGTTGCTGTATAATGCATTGCTCCGGTGGTAGTAGAATTTATCTTTGCTTGCGTTGTTGCGCTATTAGGCTTCGTGCCTAATATGATAGTTCCACCAATGCCAGCAAGTGCGCCGTCCCTCACTGTTATAGGTTTATTAAATGTGTTCGTTCCTGTAAAGTTGTTATCTCCTGCGGCGGTAACATCACCGCCGCCGCTTGCCTCAATGGTAATATCTTTCGTTCCGTCGAAAGCCACACCATTTATTGTGCGGGCGGTTTCTAGTTTCGTAGCGGTATTTGCATTACCTAACCACTTCGCAACACCGACATTTGTTATTCGCGCAAATTCAACGGCATTATGTGAAAGGATTGCTGTTTCACTGTCGTTAGTAGTTATTGATGTAGACGCAGTATTATTGCCAATTCTGAAATAGTGTCCAGCGTTTTCTGTCGCAATATAGTTTAACGCCCCTGTTGTGCTAGATATAATATTCGCTTGTACTGTTGCTGATTGGGGTTTGTTGCCTAAAATAATTTGTCCTTGACTGCCTGCTGTTGTGCCACTTGATACAGCAATGTTTGCTCTGAAAGTATTTAAAGCTGTAAAGGTATTGGCTGAATTTAATTGAGCGTATCCACTTAAATCATGGTTGCCGCCTAGAGTATCCCATTGTGCGCCGTCCCATGCTACATTGTCCCCCGCTTTAATACCGTGGTCAGGGTCTGCCGTTTCAACGTTCCACACGTCGCCTACTTTCTGACCTGTAGTTGGTAAATCTGCGTAAGTCGCAACACTGCCTTTATATTGATATACCGTTGTTAATCCGAGTTGTTTCGCGGTTACTTTGTGCGGGTTATTGAAGTCAGCTTCATGTGTAGCAAGGTTATTCGCTACAGTAGTTATTTTTTCGGTTAAGTCTGTAGTAGTTCCGTCAATATCTGCTTTTGTAGCCAGTTTATACCATTCTGACCAACTACTAACAGTAGCAGGGTCACTATTTTCTACGATTTGCCCGAAACGGTTATAAATCGCTCCTGTCGTTTCACTCACCCATAGCTGTTTACATACGCTGTCATTATAATCGTTATCAACGTTTAAAAAGCCCGGGTTTGTTTCGGGCGCGTTAGGGTTATTAGAAGCTTGTAAATACCAGCGGCGAACATCAACTAATGTGTTTACATCTGTCGCTTCTGTCACGTTATTATAATAGTTTAAAACGCTTAACTGCTCAATTTTTGTCAATGCGTTCTCTGCTTTTGTTAACGCATTTGTAGCGTCATTAGCTGCGCTGTTAGCGGCTTCTTGTGCAGCGTCAGCAGTATTTTGCGCAGCGTCGGCGGCTTTTTTCGCAGCGTCGGCTAAATCGTATGCTTCGTCTGCTCTTTTTTGCGCTGCTGCTGCGGCTGTAGCGGCAGCAGTTCCAACGCTTAAAGCATTGTTTGCAATACTCAATGCAGTATCAGCGGTTTGTTGCGCTGTTTGAGCTGCGGCAAGTGCATTGTTTGCCGTTTCCAGTGCAGCCAGTGCAATATTATAAGCCTGTTGTGCTATTTTTAACGCTTCATCTGCGACTTGTTCCGTTGCATATGCTACGTTGCCTATATCGTTAATAGCGTCCTCTGTTTGTTGCTGAAAATATAAACCGGGCAATGCACCTTCTAACGGCAGGTATTTGAATTTATAGTATTCTCTGTTTAATATTTTGTTATTTATGTCATCTAATAACCTAGCATTTCTTATACGGGTTGAGTTGACTATATTGTTAATATCCATTTTTTCACCCCTTTGTTAATCGCTTATTAATGGTAGCCAGCGCACATACTCCGCGCCACTCACTAAATAGCTAGCACCTTTTGGTACTGGAAAAGATATTGAACAGCTTCCTTGTCCGTATTTACTTCTACCTGCGGTATACATTACTTCTAAACCGTTTATATAGCCAGTAATCCCAGTATTCGAATAACTTTTTGCAGTTATAATTCCGTCTGTTGTAGCAGTGCCACTTGATGAAACACTTGAATAACTGCCGAAATGTGTTGCCACAGGTTTGGGTATCTCTCCAATGGATATGTCTATCTTATCTTGTACTTGTTCAGGTGTGATACCGCCTATATATGGCAAAAGCTCTTGCCAGTATGTTGTATCAATGCCCGGAGTTTTTAGCCCTGCCGCCGTATCTACGCCATTAGCAAGAATGCACATATAAAGCTTGTTGTTGTGATTTACTAGGCAGTTTGCAGAATACTGTAAAGTCTTCTTGTAAGTCATTAAACCGCCGCTTTGCTGCCAGTAGGCAAAAGCAGATAACATATAAAGAATACCGTTAAAGTCCGCCCGTGTCGGGGCTATGCCTCCTGCCTTAATTGGGACTTGCGTTATAGCAGGGAAGCCGTTCGTCTGTGACGCTAATCCCGTTGTTTCGTTATTCGTTGCCGGAATGATGTTTTTTGTCCCTTCGTTTGCAAAGGGTCTTTCAAATAAATACAATGGTTCTTGAACTACTGGTATAGCCATTTCAACACTTCCTTTTTTCTTTATTCTATAGATTGGGGTACGGGTCAAAGACGCCATTATTGAATGGTTGAAGCAGGCTGCCGTTAAAACCAAACGTATTATCGGTATCAATCATTACCAGCGACCAGCCTACGCCTGCGCCTACTATTAAATTCGCGCCTATCCTAAATACGGCAAGCTGAACATCTGTTAAATACATTGTGAATACGAAGCGAACGTGCATGGGATAGTTATTGTAAAACGTCCCGTCCTCTCTTTGCTTTTCGTCGATAACGTTGAATACAACGCCGCCCAGCTCCGGGAAAAGCTTGTTCAGCATATAGTTAAGCGTTGCAAGGCTTGCGTCGGTGATGTTAGCTAACGCTTTATAGTAAAGCAGTGAGCGGTATTCATCATCTTCTAACGTGAATTTTTTCCCGTTAATAGGGTCTGTTATCGTTCTGCCAATAACAAGGATTTCGCCCCATGTATCAAGCCCGACGCCATTAGCCGTCGCTATATTAAATATGTTATCATAAAAAACTAGCATATCTTTACTAGGGTCGATATTCGCGCGAAAATCATCTAAAATCTGATAAATAGTTGTGCTGCTACCGTATTGACTTTGGATATACGGTTGTAGTTCAACACGTATATTGTCGCACTCGCGCACATCTTCTTGCCCCCTAAAGTCCATATTTAAGCCCCCTTAATCTAGTACAGTAATCGTGATATTGCTTTCGCTCATTACTGGTATCTGATTAGCTGGAATATCAACGCTATCAGTCCATTCTGACCCGCTAGGGTATGATATCTCAATATTTTCAAGGTTATCTACACCGACGTCAACTATATCGGCGTAGAAGCGGCTTGCGTAAATCGTCTGTGCCATTTTCGCGCGTCCGTATTTATTTAATTCGCCGTTGAAGTTTTGAAGAACAACTTTTTTAATTTGTTCTTCGTAATTGGTCGGAAGCGTCGAAGTTTTCCTTATCTTTACAGACAGCGCGAATGTTGTTGTTGTCGGTATCTCAATGTAGTAAACGAATTCATTGCCTTTTTCATCTACATAAGCGATTTTTGTGTTTCCCGAAATTCCACAGCCGCCGTCAATTTTTTCGTGAATCGTTTTGGCTATACTCTCTATGTTCCCGCCATAGACGCTACAGTAAATGCTATGCGGGGGCAGTGTGACGCCGTAAAGCACTTTGTCCGTGTCACCGCGGTTTTCTAAAACCGATACGGCTACTACGTCGGAAAGGTTAGCTAGTGCGCCCTCAACCGCCGACGCTATGCCGTGGGCGTTCTGTGCTACGCTGGCACGTCTGCGCTGCTCAAATTCTGCCTGCGTTTCGCTGTTTCGTCCGGTGACGCCTGCGGCTAGATTTGTTATGCTGTCCCAGCCGGGAACAACGGTAACTATCTTCGTAAGCTGCCCTACGCCTATTTCAATAGCCCCACGCTGGCTACAGCGGAAAATAGCTGTAGCTGTTCCGTCCTCTCCTATGGTCGTTACTGTGACGTTCGTATATGTGTATCCCTTTTGGTCTTGGACTATAGCTCCATAGGGTATAACTGTGCCGTATGCGCCTTTGATGTTGCCCGTAACAAGGGTTGCTATGGCTATATGGCGTTCAATGAAGTAAATGCCTGCTAGTGCGTCCTGCCATATTCCAAGCGCGGTTTTTGGATTGAACATATTCGCAAGATAAAGAATCTCACTATCTTTCCTGTTAATTAATACCGCCTGTCCGTCAATGAGCTGCCCCGCAGGTGTTTCGGGGGCTGTGTCAAGCAATGGCTTATCGGGGTCTGTCGCAAACGCTTTTTGCCATTGGGTTACAAGGTTAGCCCGTATCGCTGCCGTTCCGCTCGATATAAGCCCCGTATCCGGGTTGAATGTTATCATTGTTAATCCCCCTTAATCGTTTAATCTAAATGGATTGATATGAAAAGCGATCATAGATTGCCCCGCAGTCCCCTTAAATTTCCAGCCTAAATAAATTCGCAGATAAAACCATTTGCAATATTTTTTTGTGTAAAATATGCTCCATGTTTTATTTAAAAATATTCGATTATCGTTAACGACAGCGATATAGCATTTGTCGTTTTCAGCATAGTTATAGTCAACGTATGTTTTTACCTTATCAGCTAATACATAACGCCCGCAAACCTCATAAGAAAAGCCATAAGCAGTATTTCTGTAAAGCCAAACATTTCGGCAAATATAACGCTGAATTTTTTCCCATATAGTAAAATTCGGGTCTAATATCTCTACGTATCCCGGCTTCATGGCGTATTTATTTTTGAATTCAGGGGTGTATTTATAATGCTTGTCAAAGTCATATCTAAACAGCTTTGGAACGCCGCTGTTAATTGTATGCGGTATGTCGATACAATTATCGTAAGTCTGCCACCAGCGCAGAGGATATGGAAGTTCTCCGTGTTCGTTTGAGAATAATATTACAACTGGATTAGTTACATAGCATATCAGCGTAAATATGATATCTAATATTAGATAAAAAATGTAAGTCATGTTTTCGCTCCTTAAAAATCAATTTGAACGTTTTCGCTTTCCAATACTGTCGCTTGCACTTCACCGCCCATGACACGCCCGCTTTCATCAAATGTTAAGTCAACTTCTGCTCCTGTTACTCCGTTCACATTCAGAACGGTTTCACGTATGCGAGTTCGCAGGATAGGGGCGGCAATCGCAGGGGCTTTGCCCAGCTCGATTTCAAAATGTGGAATCCCGCGCGTTTGTGCTAAATAAGCGTCGTTTTTGAACAGCCTGACTGCGTTCGCCGCATTCTGTGCTATAGCATATGCGCCGGATACTAACGCTATCTGTCCGCTTGCGTCACTAAATATATCCCACTTGTCATTAAGGTATAGCGTACGCCCTATATCGCCGGGCGTAAAATACGGGTTCATTTCAATTCCATATTTACCTGTGACGTAAATAGGTTCTTGGATATTGGGCGGCTTTGGCGGTTTCGGTTTATCTTTAGCTTTAACTTCAATCTGATACGTATTATCAATATCTATTGAGCCTGTAAGTGGTTCAAACGTGTATATCTGCGTTATAGGTTGTAAGTTAACTCCCACAACGCGCATTGTTTCACCTTTGATATAGCTGCTTTCATCAGATTTAGACGTAACATAACCTTTTATAGTCGGATATGCTTCGTCTGCTCTGTTTTGCGCTGCTGACGAAAAATCCGCTTCGTTTGGGCTGGACGTAACAAACGCTTTTAATTCAACAACTTCTGCCATGTTTACACCCCCTAACTTTTTCTAAAATAACTGGTTTCTTGTGTTTTAGAGTTTTTTTGTGACTTCTTATTCATTCTTTCGTATATTTTAGGCAAGCATTCTTTACATATATAATAAGTCTTATGATATGCGGGCATTTCAAAAGCCCACTCAATAGGCTTTATCTTACCGCACGAAGTACATTGATGTATCATTTTAGCAATTCCCCTTTTTTAGCGCAGCTTCAACCTCTTTGATATGTAACTGGTTTTCGTTTCGGATTTCTAAAACGGATAATTTAGTAATGCAATCTACGCATATACCGATTTTGTTATCGAAAGAATAGTAACCAGTAAGCAACGGCTTATTGCAGTGACAGCAAATTCTTTCTATATCCATTTTATCACACCTTAACTTTTGATATTTAAATTGAATCAAGTAATATTAAGTAATCTACATTCGCATGAAAAACAGTATCTTCTAATATTGGCAAAAACCTATCATCTTGCACTGTTATTTCATATACCGTTTCCGCATACAAATTCACAGGAACGCCAACGGTAGAATTTACTTTTGCATAGTAAATTTGTTCTTCTGTTTTAAAATCTGATATCTTAAAAGTTACAGGTAGGTCTATAATTCCCGGCTGATAATCAGGGCATTTCAGATAAAAATTTATAGTTACTACAGCGGGTATGTCCCCCCGAATTTGCAATCAATAATCTGCGGTTAAACATTAGCTTGTCAACTCCGTTTCAGTAAAGCTAAAATTTAATAAATTCTGCGGGTATAAATCGCCTACTTGTGCGCCGGGCTTTATTGCTACAATAAAAAACAAACAGCTATTTACAGAGGTTATTTTATTTGTAGAATTTATAGCAAGAGGATTGTTTGGCGATATCGCAGCGTATATATTACTTCCGTCTAAAGCCTGCAAGAGTGCTGTTTTATCTTGAAACAATACTGGTCTAACTTGGCTTTGCTGTGTTCCTATCGCGGATATAATAATCGTACTGGACTGATACCCCGCTGTTAATGTTCCGCTAGATATTTCAAAGCCTGCCTCTGTTCTTAAATATAACGGGAATCCGATTAAAGGGCAAAAATTCGCAACACCTACTGTTGAGGTTGGGTACGAGATGATATCTGTAAATGTATTTACAGTGCCTAAACTAAAAGGACTGCTTATGTCGACTTCTTCACCGTCCGCTGCTCCTATAGTGCCACCAGTGTACCAGTGTAAATGATTTGCCATTTTTTTACACTTCCTTTCTATTTTATACTATGACTTAAATCTATAACATAAGCATAAATTTTTATTGAAGTATCTACCACCGTAGCCCCGTCACTTGCTGTTGCGTAAAAAGTAAAGGTTAATTCTTGATTGACATCCGAAACTGTTTTTAATACGGTTTCAAAATACCCCCCTGTTAAACCTATCGTTTGCGTAATTGAGTTGTTGAATGAAGTTATACGGCATTTAGTAAATTTATCGGCATTAACTCCAACTAAAACCTGTCTATAACTTTCTCCCGCGTCTGCTCTGATATACACCTTAACGCTTTTGCTTGCTGCCGTGCTACCCGACGGGAAAAGCCCTGTAGCTGTGATAGGATTTATTGATGTAACTTCTGTACCGTCTTTTTGCCCTGCTGTGCCGTCTATATAGAATCTAATCATTTTCCAGCCCTCTTTCTACCTTTTTTATCGCACAATCAATAATGTTTTTTAAATCAATAAATATATTTGTGTTGCAGTCAGGTGCGCAAGACATTTCTACCTCTATCGCTGTCATACATTCATTTAACAGCTTTTCTACGACTTTTTTGTCATAAGTTATACTTAAAGCAGTTTTTCTAAATTCTTGGCAGTATATATCTAGCTTGCCTGTTAATTCTTTATCATTGTCGGGAATATCTATTTTGATAGCCTTAATATAAGCATTCCCGCTCAACATCAACAGTTCATCCTCGCATTTTATTATAATCATTTTTAATAAACTCCTCTAAATCTTTTTTTATCTCGTTGCAGGGTCTTTCCCGTACTTCTTTTTTATTGATAGCAACAATCATTGCTTCTAGTGGTGATAAATTCAGTTTCATAAAAAACTACCCCTCTGTTAATACTGTTTCAACGTATTTCAACAAAAATCTATTTAATACGGTTTGTCCGAATTCTGCACCTTCTGGAATATTTGAGCGAACATAAAATAATGTATTTGTATCGCCGATATTCGCGAACTCTAACTTTTGACCCCACGTATTACCGTCTTTAGATATCTGTAACCATTCAGGATTACTGCCGATAATAGAAAGCGAAACGTTATAAACATTAGTCGTTAACGCCGCCCGCAGCGCATAAGGCACGACGTTGCCTAACTCGCCTTTTTCCCCTGTGTACTTCAAGATATTGCCTGTAGTGATTAGTGTTCCGTTTGTTCTGCCGGATGTAACACTGCCGTTATAAATGCTTAATTGCGCCATAAATAAGCCCCCTTTTATTTTTTATTTAACTATGTTATAATTTTAGTGTAGCATAGTCATAGCCCTTATATTTTTTCATTCGACAAAACCTCTGCAAAATTAGCAATCGGCAACGGTTGCTTTTTTTGCGTCCGGCTGCTATAATGTAGACATTCACAGTCAGCGGTGATTGCTGGTAACTAAAAGGGTCACAGAAGCGCAAATGCAACGCACATTTGCGTTTTTCTGTTTTATATGATAGAATAAATCCGGTACATATCAGGTTTATCTCCCCAACGATAAAGCTGGTAGTAAAAAAGCCCTGCGGGGCTTTTTTTATTTTTGTTTACATTATACCATATATGCGCTATAATAAATATGGTACAAAATTAAACCGCCTTTTTATCATGTGACGCAAAACAAGTTAAAAAGCAGCAGACAAAAGCAAAGTTAACGCTTTGCTTTTTCTGTTTTTATGCTATAATATTTATGTGGCGTCAGTTCTCCGGTTGAATTAAAATAAAAGAAGCAATCATAAAAGGTTGCTTCTTTTGCGCCTTGTTGCTATAATTAAATATGCAGAAGCTGCCCCTTCTCGCAATCCTTTTTAAACAAAAAAACACCCTGCTTTTTAGCAGGGTGTTTTTTTACTTCGTCATTTGCCCCAATCCTGCGCCGATAATTAAAAAAACAACGCAGAAAAAGACGAAATTCATAATTAAGCCGTTTTCTTTTAGAACACTAAAAAACTTATCCATGATATACCCCCTCTCTTGAACGCTGTTTAGGTTACAGCGTTTTATTTTTGCTTGTATATAGTAATTGTCCTAAAAGTATTTTGAAGCGATTATAGGGCAAATATGTGCGTCATTCTTTTCCTGTTGACCCAAAACCGCCCTTGCGCACTTCGTTTGTATCGTCGCTATCGCATACGGCATATTTTACAAAAACGCCTTGCATAATTCGTTCGCCTTTCTTAAAGCTCACGATTTCATCACTGTTATTTTGTAGGCAAATGCCTATATTGCCGTCGTTGTCGGGATTAGAAAAATAATCGGCGTCAATAATTCCTGTCCCATTCGCTAGTGTTACATGATGTTTAATACCTATTGAGCTGCGAATATATAGCATTAATACTTCATCATCAGGCATAGACGCTTTAACGTTGGTGGGAATAATAGCCGATATGCTGCGGGGATTTAAGCGCACATCACAGGGCAGAACGAAATCATAACCTGCGCTTTTTGCTGTTTTCCTTTTTGGCAGCACTGTATCGGCAGGGGCATTTTTTACGGGGTAAAATTTGCGGGAAACTTTTTCTTCTTCTAAAATTCCGAATTTTACCGGGGCTTCAATCTGATTAGAATTTTCCATGTTATCACCTTTAAATATTTCATTTATTTTGTTTTGCAAAAGTTTGCTCGGATTATCTACGATGATTTTTTCACCATTCGTTAATCTAATAATAACTTTTATCACGTTATTTTTCAAGTTTCGCGTTTCGGTAACGTTAGTTATGCTTCTTATTTGATTAATGTTTTGAATTATTTTTAAAGCTCTGTTCTCTGCTTTTATCTGCTCTCGGTAGGATTGTTTAAATTGGTTATCAAAAAAAGATTTAAAATTATTGCCGCTAGATGTTTGGTCAATAACTTTTTGGATCGATATATAGTCTTTTGGTATTCGGCATTTCGTGATTATTTCCTCGGCTGCTTTTGCAGCTTCTATATCACTGCTATATTTACAACATTTTCCTCTCAATAAGCAACACCGCGGTTTAAGCTTGCTGTTTTGTTTAACTATTTCGCCCATGTAATACCCTTTTGTTTCGATTTCAATATAATAAAAACTCACAACTTCAACTCCTTTGATATGTCACATAACTTTGTACGCTTTCAAGTTTTTCATCTGTTATACCTTCTATCTCTGATGATTAAATCCATATCTAGGCTATCCAGCAGCTTTATTAAATCGTTAATGTTGACAAAACCTCTTTTAAAATGCTGGCGGTATTTAATCTGATCGCCGATCCATCGTTCTATAAAATAACACTGGACGTAAACAGCGCCGGAAATCATGTATTATCCGGTTATCTGATCACAATTTTGGACTACGGCTCAGAACTTGCCATTCTGGCAATCGGTATGACGTTAGTTACAGCAGCTTCCGGAGGACAGGATATTTCTGTTGGTGCAGGTATCGCGATTGCCGGTTCGGTTATCCTTCGTGTACTTTGCGGCACAAATTCCCGTCCGGATCATCTGCAGGCTCCAATCATTGTAGCCTTTCTCGTAAGCTGCGTGGTAGCTATGCTCTTTGGTGCATTTAATGGTATTCTTGTTGCCGGATTTAAGATTCAGCCGATGGTAGCAACCCTGATTCTTTATACTGCAGGGCGTTCCATTGCAGCATGGATCAACAATAACGAACTTCCGGTAATCAGCGATCCGTCGTTTGGATACTTTGGTGGTTTTATTCCGGGAATTCCAATTCCGACTCCGTTTTTTATTGCGGTAGCATGTATGATCGTTATGGGACTGGTTATGAAATTTACAAGCCTTGGTTTGTATACGCAGGCAGTCGGTATTAATGAGAGTTCTTCACGATTAAACGGATTAAATCCGGCATTTATCAAGTTTTTGAGCTTTGTTATTTTAGGACTTTGTGTGGCAGTGGCAGCACTGATCAAAGTAAGTCGTATTTCCACAATTAACTATTCTGTTATTGCAAAAGATATTGAGATGGATGCGATCCTTGCAGTAGCACTTGGAGGAAATTCATTAAGCGGTGGCAAATTTAATCTGCCGGCATCTATTCTGGGTGCATATGTCATTCAGTTTTTAACCACAACACTGTATAAGTTCAACGTAAAATCCGAAGCAATCTCTGCTTATAAGGCAATTGTTGTTATTATCCTAGTTGTCATCAGTGCTCCGGTGGTACGGGAAAAATTTGCATCTTTTTCACAGAAGATGAAAGTAAGAAATGCAAAGGACGAATGGCTTATGCGCATTATAAAGAGCACCGCGCCCACATTGCCAGCCTGTGCGGAACGACCAATAACGTGCAGTTCCTGACAGACCTCACGGGTAACCGCCGCTGGCTGCCGTTCGAAATCAGCAGCATCGACAATCCTTATACGCATCCCGTGGATTACGAGGGGGTGTACTCACAGGCGTATGCACTTTGGAAAGGCGGCATGCGCTATTGGTTTGAGGACGAGGAGATAAAGCTCGTAAACCTGCACAACCGTAATTTTGAAGTGCCCAGCATGGAGCGCGAACTGATACAGGCTTATTACCGTTGCCCCCTGCCGGGCGAAAAGGGTACGTTCGTATCTACCACCGATATACTGAGCCGCATCAACTCTGCCGTAAAGCACTACCTTAGCCCCGTAAAGATAGGGCTTGTGATGAAGCAGGCGGGCTTCGAACTGACGAGGTCGAACGGCAAGCGGGGGTATCGCGTGGTGGAGCTGCCGAGAAACTAAAGGGCTACACTACGGCGCTAAAGAGCTATACTGTGTGGCTAAAGGGCTATGTTACGATGCTAAAGTCGAGGGTAGTTTACGGTTCGCCCAACGCCTCGACTATGAGCCGTACTTGCGCCGGCGTGTATGTCCGCGTTTTGTCCGAGGCGACCAGTGCATGAAGGCTGCTCCGCAGTGTGGGGTGGAAATCTATCCACTGGTTCAGCTTGCGGAAGGCGGCTTGCGGGCAAAGTCCCGGACTGTAGAGCTGGGCAAGTTCCGTGCGCCCGTATGTACGTATCTTGAAAGTTTCCATATCTTTTGAATTCTTTGTTTTTATATAAGCCAAAGATACGTAAATATCTCCACATCACAGCCGTTATATCTGTATATAACGTACAGTAACGAACCGTAACGGACAAATAGTGATAAATGCCCTTAGGCTATGTCGTATCTTCGTATTGTTGCAACAAGGATATAGAATTTTTTAATTTGAAAACTAAAAAAACAAAAGAGTATGATTCGTTACAAAAAGTATCAAATGACCGGCGAAAAAAGCCCATTGAAAGGACTGTGGTATGCACGTCCGCTGATTGAGGACACTTTCGATACCGAAAGGCTTGCCAAGCATATGGCCAACCACAACACGCCCTATTCGGAGGGGCTGATCAAGGGGGTGCTGACCGACATGATTTCCTGCACCAAAGAGCTCATCCTGGACGGCAAGAACGTAAAGCTGGACGACCTCGCCATTTTCTCCGTAGGCATCGTAAGCAGAAAGGGTGCCGCCTCGGCTGCCGACTTTACGCTGGCGGACAATGTGAAAGGCCTGAAGCTCCGTGCACGCGCCACGGGCGAATTGAGCAACGCCCAGATTAATTTGGAAGGCCAACTGAAAGAGGCCTACAAATACAATGTGGACGGCAGCGAACCCGGCAGTGAAAACAAACCCGGCGGCGACGGCGGCGAGGAAGAAAATCCGTTAGGATAATGCCTTGAACACTTGTTTTTACATTAAAACCAAACAACATGAGCACAAAATCAAAATCGGTATGGGGCATCGTCCTCAAAGTAATCATTACAGTAGCCACTGCATTGGCTGGTGTTTTCGGTATCACGTCTTGCATAAGCTGACCTGATGAAAGCCGGAAGTTTCCTTTACCGGCTTCTCTTTCCCCGGAACACTATATTGCGGAAAGCTTTCCAAAAATAGCGCCAGTCGGTAAGGAAAGGGCTTCTGAGATACTGCTCCAGATAGCGGCGTTCGCTTTCCTGTATTTCATCCAACGTACCGGGCATATCCGCATAAAAAGGCGGGATAAGGCCCGGTTTCGTCCGGATGCGCAGCGCACGGAGCTCTTCGGAGTAAAGGCTGAAATAATGGCTGCTCAGCGGACGCACACCTACCAGTTTCAAATCGCCTTTCATCCAGTTTATCAGCATGGGCAGTTCGTCCAGCCAGGTTTTCCGGAGAAACCGTCCGGCAGCGTTCACACGGTAGTCACCGGCAATCTTGCCGCCGCTGCACAGTCCCGCCTGTTTATAGATATACGGTTGCAGGTATTCCGAATAGGCATACATCGTCCTGAACTTGTACACACCGATGATTTTACCGCCTTTGCCCTTCCGCTTCAGACGGATGAGCAGTCCGCCCGAAGGCTTGTCGTCGCGTACCGGTTCTTTCACCTTCGCGGCAATGACGTAGAACTCTCCATGTACAATCTCCTCGTGAAGCACATCAAACCCGGCACGGTACAGCCTCCCCAGAACCTCGACACGCGTAAGCGCACGGTTCTGCCCTTTCGTCAGCCCGAAATAGAAATCCCTGGTGAAAGAAAGCTTGGGGATTATCCTGTGCCAGCAATAATCCAGGAAGAAGAGGACACGGTTAATGACTACCGGATTCTGCCGCATTATCTTCTCGCGGCGGATGCCCGCTGTGGTACAGTGGCAGGCAATAAGTCCCCCTCTCTCCATGCAATAGTTGGTATAGGAGAAGAGGGTGTTGATATGCCGCACACGGTTGAGCGGACACCGGTGGATAACGAGCCGGGGCAGACGCACTTTATGCGCAAGCACGGCTTCGGGTTCCGGCGAGTCCATGAGCATTGTTACCGGCGAAAACGCCTCACGGCTTTCCTGCATCCGGCGGAGCAGCTCCGAGGAGTTCTCCGCTTCGTGCACGAGCCTCAGCAGCAGCGTCACGTCACGGTTCTCCAATAGCTCCGTGTGTTCGATGCCTGTGTTTATCCCCACTTCCGTCACATCGTCCAGCAGAGGCTCTTCGTAGAAGAAAGGGATTTTCCGGTAAACCAGCCGTCTGACGGCACAGTACAACGCCCATTCGAGCACAATGATGATGCCGGTGGCAAGAATAATGGAATAGTCGTATTCGTAGCCGGGCACGCAATGCCGGTACAGGGTGCAGAGGAACAGCCCCGAAAGTACGTCCAGCGCGAAGATTCCCAGAAACGCATAACGTATCCTCTTGTATGCACCGAACTGTAACTTGCGCGACACTCCGCCCAGCACCACCCAGACAACCGCCGAAAGCACCAGCCAGTACCAGCGGGGCATATCGCCGAAGTAGCGTGCCAGCCAGAAGGCAGACAGGGCAATCAGCAGGTCGGACCAGAGTATCAGAAAATTCCGGCGGAATGCAGAGGACATAAACTTGTGTATTTGGTTGGAAAACGCAACTTACCTTACGAACCGGGAAACGTGCCCTATCTTACGAAACCGAGTATCACGGAACAAACCGTTTCTATCTCTTCTTCCGTGATGTAAGGATGTACGGGCAGTGACAGCACCGTGTCGCAAAGCCGCTTTGCCGTGGGACAGCAATCTGTGGGGGCATTCAATGCCTTATAGGCAGTCTGCCCGTGCATAGGTGTGGGATAATAGACCATGGACGGAATGCCCTGCTCCTTGAGGCACGCCTGAAGTGCATCGCGCTCTTCCCTGCTATTGAGGCAAATGGTGTACTGCGCCCAACTCGAATAATAGCCTTCGGGCGTGACAGGAGTCTTTACCCTGCCCGCCAGCAACTTGGTGTAGAGAGCGGCGGCCTTGTTGATATCGCGCAACTCGTACTCGCGGAAAGCCTTGAACTTTATTTTCAGAATGGCGGCTTGCAAAGTGTCCAGGCGCGAGTTCATGCCGATGCGCACATTGTCGTACTTGAACATGCCCTTGCCGTGCACCCGGTAGGAATCTGCCAGTGCGGCCCATTCGTCGTTGTCGGTAAACACCGCTCCGCCGTCGCCGTAACAGCCCAAAGGCTTGGCGGGGAAAAAGGAAGTGGTGGAGATGTCGCCGAAACTGCATGCACGCTTGTTGCCTATCATGCCGCCAAACCCCTGCGCACCGTCCTCGAGGATGAAAAGCCGGTGGGCATCGGCTATCTTACGAATAGCGGGATAGTTGGCGGGAAGGCCGAACAAATCGACGGTAATGATGACCTTAGGCGTCAGTCTGCCTTCCTCTATGGTACGGGCTATCTTCCGTTCCAAATCCGAGGCGTCCATATTGAACGTATCGCCATCCACATCCACAAAAACGGGCGTGGCCCCTTCCAGCGAGATGACCTCTGCCGAAGAGAAGAAAGTGAAGTCGGGCACGAATACGGCATCTCCCGCACCGATGTTCCATACTTTCAGGGCGAGGGTGAGCGCGTCCGTACCGTTGCCGCACGAAATGCAGTGTTTCACTCCTACATACTCCGCCAGCCCGGCTTCGAGCTCTTTCACGGGGCGGCCCATGATAAAGGCGCTTGCTGCCGCTACTTCCATCATGGCGGCGTCTATGTCTTGCTTCAGTACGCTGTACTGTTTCCTTAAATCTCTGAATTGCATGATATAAACCTCTTTTATCGTAAATAATTCTGGTATGAGAATCGGGGACTTGAAACCTATCAAAAATCCGCCGACGATACAGCAAGCAGGTTGCCGTTTTCCTCCTTGTACTTTCTGCCGCACGAACATGCAAGCGAAGCATCCAAGCGTGCGCCGCACTCACATACCCAGCCTATGCGGCGTGCCGGGACTCCCGCCATAAGCGCATAGTCCTGTACATCTTTTGTTACTACGGCGCCCGCGGCGATGAGCGCGCTCCTGCCCACCGTATGCCCGCAGACCACGGTGGAGTTGGCTCCCAACGAAGCACCCTCTTTAATCAGGGTTTTGGCATATACGCCGTGTACGGGGAAATGCGCCCGTGGAGTAACGACGTTGGTAAACACACAGGAAGGGCCGCAGAATACGTTGTCCTCCAGCTCCACGCCTTCGTAAACCGACACGTTGTTCTGGATGCGCACGCCGTTGCCCACCTTTACGTTATTCGCTATGTTCACGTTCTGCCCCAGCGAACAGTTCTCTCCGATAACCGCTCCCTTCTGAATATGCGAGAAATGCCATATTTTAGTTCCTTTTCCCACCGTTGCACCCTCGTCTACATAGCTGCTGGGGTGAACGAAACAGTCATTCTTGTTGTTCATTGTTTTCTATGATTTGTTGTACGGTTTCCAGTACTTTTACTACTTCATAACCTGCCTCTCCGCTGTTTATCCCGATGGTGGAGTCGAGATGCTCCACGAAATACCTCAGTTCCTCTTCCAGGGGCATCTTCTTCTCGTAAGGGATGATTTCGTCCGGAGCTTCCACTTTAACGGGAACGCCGTTCTCGAAATCTATCCGCTTGTTGTAGAAACGGATTTCCTTCCCGTCCGCGGCATCGTCGAAGGAAAGCATGCCTTTACTGCCCGCCACCACCAGCAACTGCTGCTTGTAGGGATGAAGCCAGGATACGTAGATGTGGGCATGCACGTTGCCGGGATATTCCAGTTGCACCAGCGTACTGTCGTACACCCTGTCCTGGAGAAACTTCGCTCCTTTCGCCTCTATCCTGCATGCCGAAGCGCCCGTGAGGTAGTCCAGCACCGAAATGTCGTGGGGCGCGAACGAGGGAAACACGCTTTCTTCCGTACGCACCGTACCCAGGTTCAGCCGGTTGGAATAGAGGTAGAAAAGCTTGCCCAGCCTGCCGCTGTCTATCACCTCTTTTATCTTACGGTACGCCGGATGAAACAGCAGGACATGCCCCACCATCAGGCGCGCTCCCGTGCGTTGTGCCAGTTCCACCAGTTCGGCAGACTGCGCGGCGGTGAGCGTCATCGGTTTTTCCAGCATAACGTTCAGCCCTTTTTCCAGCAGTTTCCTGCCTGCCGGATAGTGAAGTTCCGCAGGAAGCGCAACCGTATATCCGTCGTAACCGCAGGCAATGGCTTCGTCCATGTCCGCATATCCCTTTATTCCGGGATACTGCTCCGTATACTCTTTCAGCCTGACGGCATCCGCCTCTACCACTGCGGCAAGGCAACCCAGCCCCGCCAATGTGCGGATGTGGTTCTTTCCCCACCTGCCGCCGCCGATAACACATATTTTTTTATCCATAAATAAGAAGAATATTTAAACTGGCTCTAAAGCACTTCGATGTTGGTTCTCACAGCAACCGCCTTCATCACGTTCTTCGTGTCGAAAACGGCATGCGCGTATCGCTGTACAAAATCGTAATCGACATTGGTGTGTGCGGCGGTCACAACCACAAGGTCGGTATTCCGCAGCAGTCCGGCGGAGAGGGCGGCTTCGCCTTTATGCGATTTGCCGTGATACCGGAACTCGGGGATGTAAGGGTCGTAGAAGGTGACCGACGCCCCTGTTTTCTCCAGCTCCTCGATGACACGCAGGGCGGGACTCTCGCGGTAATCGTCTATATCCTGCTTGTATGCCACGCCGAGCACCAGCACTCTGGAGCCGTTCAATGCCTTGCGGTGGCGGTTGAGTATCTTGCCGCAACGCTCCACGGTGTATTCGGGCATGTGGTCGTTTATCATCATGGAAGCCTCTATCATCGATGTATGGAAGCCGTACTCGCGCGCCTTCCAGGTGAGATAATAGGGGTCCAGGGGAATGCAATGCCCGCCCAGCCCCGGTCCGGGATAGAATGCGGTGAAGCCGAAAGGCTTGGTCTTGGCTGCCTCTATCACTTCCCAAAGGTCGATGCCCATGCGGTTGCACAGGATGGCCAGCTCGTTAATCAGCCCAATGTTGATGTTGCGGTAGGTGTTCTCCAAAATCTTGGTCATCTCCGCCACGGCAGGCGAAGAAACGACGTGCACCTTATCGCCCAGCACAGCTCCGTACATGGCGGCAATCACGTCCTGGGCGTCTTTGCCTACGGCGCCCACCACTTTCGGCGTGTTCTTGGTTTTGTAAACCGCGTTGCCGGGATCTACCCGTTCGGGCGAAAAGCCCAGATAGAAATCCTTGCCGCACTTCAAGCCCGACCCGCTCTCAAGAATCGGCTTTATAAGCTCTTCGGTAGTGCCGGGATAGGTTGTGGACTCCAGCACCACGATAGTGCCTGCGGTCAGATGCCCGGCTATTGATTTCGCCGAACTCTCCACATAGCTGATGTCCGGTTCCTGGTGCACATCCAAAGGCGTAGGCACACAGATGGCTACAAAATCCACATCTTTTATAAAGGAAAAATCGGAAGTGGCGCTGAGCGTACCGTTCCGTACCAGCTGCGCCAGCTCCGCATCGACCACATCGCCGATATAGTTGTGTCCGGCATTCACCTGTTTCACTTTTTCTTCCTGCACGTCGAAGCCGATAGTCCTGAAACCTGCCTTGGCTTTCTCTACGGCAAGGGGCAGGCCCACATAGCCCAAGCCCACGACGCCTACCGTGATTTTTCTTTCCGCAATGCGGGAAAGGAGTTTTTCTTTCATTATTGTCTGTTTTTTTAGATTAAAATACATGCAACCGGCTTATACGGCCCGAATGGCAGGCGGCTATTCCGTCACTTCGCAATACCAGCGGGAAATGCGCATCATCACTCCTACACCGGCAAGCGTCTTTATGAAATAGTAGCCGCCGCGGGCACGATGCAGCTTACCCGTTATCCCGGCAAAGGGCCCGTGAATGATACGGACGTTCTTGCCGGGTTTCGCTTCGGCCTCTTCGTGCGTTATATATAAGGTGTCTTTAAAATCGGGGTCGCATAATATGCGGAACTCGGTCATCTGCTTGTCGGGTATCTCACAGGGATGCTTTGTTTCTTTGTCGCAAAGCACGCTGAAAGGAACATTGCACTCCTTAAGCATCGCAAGCGTTGCCTTGCGGCTCTCGTTTTTCTGTAAAAAGACCAGATTGTGGACTACCGGGACAAGCATTTTCCTTGTTTTCCCTTCTTTTTCCTTTTCAACATAGGTCATCGGAACAAAATGCACTTTCTTTCTCTCTTTTAAAAAATCACTGATTTTTAACTCCTGGCAGTTGAATGTGCGGACAGCATACCAGGGATTTTTTGTTGTTTGCTTGATTTGATCATCAAAATCGTCCATATCGGGCTTGATTATCTGTTAAAATCCACATGATGGAAAAATGTAAGTCCGATACGAAAAAACTGTATTGCAACGGAAAGGATATGCAACGTTATCAGGCCGCGGAACACGCGAACCTTACAAGTCCGGCGAATACGCTATGATGACATGAATAGAAATATAAAACCGTAAACAATACATGAAATAAAGAAGAAAATCAAGGAAAAATCGGGGCACAGCCACTGCCGTCCGCAACCGGGAAAGCTCCCGCTACGGGCAGAACCATGCAAGAAAATATGTATCGGACTTAGGCTAAAAAAAGATAGACAACCCCTTCTCCCCGCCTTGTGGATATACGGCAGGAAAATGCGGTTATCAATAAGGATATAGCCTTTTTATACCACCTCTGTACAAGAGGTCACCTCTGTACAAGAGTGAGAACTCACAGAAATCGGAATAGAGCACTATAACAGCCGCGAAGATATGCAGATCAAATAAAATAAGCAAAAAAGAATCGCCTTTTTTTCAAGGCAGAAATATCTGTTCCAAGCCTTTTCCGAAAGGGATACATGCGGCAACTGTTGATTCTCAATATATTGAAAATTATTGTACCTCTTGTACAGAGGAACGCTTCCTCAACACCTCATTCAAAAGCTTCTTATTGGCAGAATTCTGCTTTCCGTTCCCGATATCCTCCACATAAATCCGGGTAGTCTTTACATCGGTATGTCCGAGCGCCTGCGCTATGACAGACATGTCCACCGAGGACATGAAAGCCAGCGTAGCCCAGGTGTGGCGCGCCACGTACGAAGAGAGCGGCTTGTCTACCCCCGCCAGCTTTCCCAGAGTTTTCAGCGTCTTGTTATAATAGGAGAACTTGCGTTTGTACTCCCTGTACGCCGTATCTTCGTCCTGCGAAGTAAGAAAAGGAAACACATAGTCGCTGCCGTCCGACCGGTAACGGTTGATTATCTCCTGCATGCACGGCTCCAGCTTGATTTGCACCACCTGGTCGGTCTTACGCCGGTGATACACAAGCATGCCACCCTTTATCTGCGATTTCTTCAGGAAAGCCACATCCACAAAAGGCATGCCGCAGGCATAGAAGCAGAACAGGAACACATCGCGCACCAGTTGCATAAACGAACCGGGCTTCACCTGCACGGCACGCAGCTTGTTGATGTCCGCCTTCTCTATCGAACGTTTCCGGGTGCGGGAAATGCCCGTAAACACATTGACGAAAGGTTCTTTCTGCTCCGTAAGCCCCTGCTCCACCGCCTTGTTGTAGACAGCACGCAAAGAGCGCATGTAGCAAGACAAGGTGTCCTTGCATATCCCCTTTTTCCGGAGCCATTCCCCGTAAGCATCTACCAGCCTGCTGTCCACCTCGGCAAAGGAGATGTCCTTTTTGCCATGAAACGCAAGGAACGAACGGAGCGCAGTGGCATAATTGTCCGCCGTACTGTGGCGGTGCATGAGACGGGTGCGCGCAATCTCCCCGCAGACAAACCCGGAGAAACTGCCGGTAGCGGCGGAAGACTCTTCCTTTTTCCTTTTCCGGCACGGAGAGCCGCCGTCACGCCGGATACTTATCTTGAATACAATACAGATTTTAAACATGACTTTTCATTTTAACGAGAATTAAACACAAACCGCCAAGTCCGTACAGCGCAAAATCCGTACAGGCTTGCCAACGGCGAAAGTAATGGAAAAAGAATAAAAGTTCCCGGAGATTTTCATAACCCATATTTTTTTTGCAACTTTACACTCTCGAAAAGTAAAACGAATATCAACGATATGGAAAACAGAAGTTTAGTCACTATCGCCGAACACAGCAAAGAGAAAATCCTCTATATGCTCAATATGGCGAAAGAGTTCGAGGCAAAACCCAACAGGCATCTGCTCGACGGTAAAGTTGTCGCCACCCTATTTTTCGAGCCGTCCACCCGCACCCGCTTAAGCTTTGAAACCGCCGCCAACCGGCTCGGTGCACGTGTCATCGGCTTTAGCGACCCCAAAGCTACCAGCTCGTCCAAAGGCGAGACACTGAAAGATACCATCAAGATGGTAAGCAACTACGCCGACATCATCGTGATGCGCCACTACCTGGAAGGAGCTGCACGCTATGCCAGCGAGGTAACCACAGTGCCCATCGTCAATGCCGGAGACGGAGCCAACCAGCATCCCTCGCAAACGATGCTCGACCTCTACTCCATCTACAAAACGCAAGGTACGCTGGAGAACCTGAACATCTACCTGGTAGGCGATTTGAAATACGGCCGCACCGTACACTCCCTGCTGATGGCCATGCGACACTTCAACCCCACCTTTCATTTCATCGCTCCCGAAGAACTGAAAATGCCGGAAGAGTACAAGATTTACTGCCGCGAACACGATATCAGATTCGTGGAGCACACCGACTTTACGGAAGAGATAATAGCCGATGCAGACATCCTTTACATGACCCGTGTGCAACGCGAACGCTTCACCGACCTCATGGAGTACGAACGCGTGAAGAATATCTATATCCTGCGCAACAAAATGCTGGAACATACCCGCCCCAACCTGCGCATCCTGCATCCGCTGCCCCGTGTCAACGAGATAGCCCTCGATGTGGACGACAATCCGAAGGCATACTATTTCCAGCAGGCGCAAAACGGACTTTATGCACGCGAAGCCATTCTGTGCGATGTGCTTGGCATTACGCTGGACGACGTTAAGTAAAGTATAAGGAAGTATATTACTGGTTTTATTTAGGAGACATGAAAAAACAAGAATTGCAGGTGGCCGCATTGGAAAACGGCACTGTCATCGACCATATACCCTCTGAGAAGCTGTTTACAGTAGTATCATTGCTGGGACTGGAGCAGATGAACAACAACATTACTATCGGCTTCAACCTCAAAAGCAAGAAGCTGGGAACAAAGGGTATCATCAAAATAGCGGATAAGTTCTTCTGCGACGATGAGATAAACCGCATTGCCGTAGTTGCCCCCAACGTAAAGCTGAACATCATCCGCGACTACGAAGTGGTGGAGAAACGTGAAGTGAAACTGCCCGACGAATTGCGCGGCATCGTAAAATGCGCCAATCCCAAGTGCATCACCAACAACGAACCGATGCCTACCCTGTTTCATGTGGTGGACAAGGAGAACTGCGTAATCAAATGCCACTATTGCGAGAAAGAACAGACAAGAGAGGACATAGAGATAATCTGATGAAAGAAGACTGGAAACCGGGAACCATGATTTATCCGCTGCCCGCCGTACTGGTGAGCTGCGGAAGCACCCCGGAAGAATATAACATACTGACCGTTGCATGGACGGGAACCATTTGTACAAACCCGCCCATGTGCTACATTTCCGTGCGGCCGGAACGTCACTCCTACGACATCATCAAGCGCAACATGGAGTTTGTCATTAACCTGACAACCAAGGATATGGCGCGCGCCACCGACTGGTGCGGCGTACGTTCGGGCAAGAACTACAACAAATTCGAGGAGATGAAGCTGACACCCGGCAAAAGTACCGTTGTCAGCGCCCCGCTCATCGAGGAATCTCCCTTGTGCATCGAGTGCAGGGTAAAGGAAATCGTCGCCCTCGGCTCGCACGACATGTTCATTGCCGATGTGGTGAATGTACGCGCCGACACCTCCCACCTGAATACGGAAACCGGAAAACTGGAGCTGGCAGAATCCAACCTGCTGGTCTACGTGCATGGCGGCTATTACGGGCTGGGAGAGAAAATCGGGAAATTCGGCTGGTCGGTAGAGAAGAAAAAGTAATAAATAAAAATTGATTATGGGAAGAAGATGGTTACTTTTCGGGGTTTGTTTGCTGGCCTTCTCCACAGCCATGTGGGGACAACTGCCGGTTGTGCCCGGAACGGATAAACCGGAACACCCCCAGCACACCCACCGCCACGACCGGCGGGTGAACTTCGGTATCAAGGGCGGGTTTACCTCTTCGCTCTTCCTCGTATCGGATTTAGTGCTGAACGGTACTGTCATCGACGAGGTGCAGAATAACTATAAGATAGGTTATTTCGGCTCGTTCTTCATGCGGATAAACTTCAAACGCCACTTCCTGCAACCGGAACTGTCGTACACGATAAACCGTTGCAACATCACCTTCGAGAAGCCGCTGCCCGAAGACGCGCCCGAAAGCAGCATACCCGAAATGGCCTCTATCACCTCGTCTATCCACAGCTTTGAGATTCCCGTAATCTATGGATACAACATCATTAAGGAAGGGCCTTACAGCCTTGCCGTATTCGGCGGACCGAAAATACGCTACATCTGGGACAGGCAGAGCAAGGTCACTTTCGAGAATTTCGACCAGCGGGACATCGAGGAGGAACTCTATCCGCTGAACGTCAGCCTCACCGCCGGCGTTGCCGTAACGATTTCCCGCATCTTCTTCGATTTCCGCTACGACATCGGACTGCACAACATTTCAAAGCGTATCAGCTACAAGCCGGTCTATGACGAAAATGCCGGTGAGGAAGTGCCTCTTGCCAACCAGATACGTTTCCACAGGCGGGAGAATGTTCTGAGTTTTTCGCTTGGAGTGTTCTTTTGACAGGAAATTTCTTACTTTTCTTACAGTTTATTCATTTTTTTCTTCTAAATTTGTACGTTGTACGCTTAATAAGAGAATATAGTATTATCAAACCTATCTAATAAGCAAGAATGAAAAGAGACGATTTAATTTTCGATATCATCGAAAAAGAGCATCAACGTCAGCTCAAAGGTATTGAACTGATTGCATCAGAGAACTTCGTAAGTGATCAGGTTATGCAGGCAATGGGTTCCTGCCTCACCAACAAGTATGCAGAAGGTTATCCCGGCAAGCGCTACTACGGCGGTTGCGAAGTCGTAGACCAAAGCGAACAGATTGCCATCGACCGCCTGAAACAGATTTTCGGCGCAGAATGGGCAAACGTACAGCCGCACTCAGGTGCACAGGCCAACGCTGCCGTATTCCTCGCAGTGCTGAACCCGGGCGACAAATTCATGGGCCTCAACCTTGCACACGGCGGTCACCTTTCTCACGGTTCGTCAGTGAATACTTCCGGCATTATCTACACCCCCTGCGAGTACAACCTCAATAAGGAAACAGGACGTGTGGACTATGACCAGATGGAAGAAGTGGCCCTGCGCGAGAAACCGAAAATGATTATCGGCGGCGGTTCTGCCTATTCACGCGAATGGGACTACAAACGCATGCGCGAAATAGCCGACAAGATAGGTGCTATCCTGATGGTAGACATGGCACACCCTGCCGGACTGATTGCCGCAGGCGAACTGGACAACCCCGTGAAATATGCCCATATCGTGACCTCTACCACTCATAAGACGTTGCGCGGTCCTCGTGGCGGTGTCATCATGATGGGCAAGGACTTCCCCAACCCCTGGGGCAAGAAAACACCGAAGGGCGAAATCAAGATGATGTCCCAATTGCTCGACTCTGCCGTATTCCCCGGCATTCAGGGCGGCCCGCTGGAACATGTCATCGCTGCGAAAGCCGTTGCCTTCGGCGAAATTCTGCAACCGGAATGGAAAGAATATGCCAAACAGGTGAAGAAGAATGCTGCTACGCTGGCACAAGCCCTGATAGACCGTGGCTTTACCATCGTTTCCGGCGGTACGGACAACCACTCCATGCTGGTAGACCTGCGTAGCAAATATCCCGACCTGACAGGTAAGGTAGCCGAAAAGGCATTGGTATCTGCCGACATCACCGTGAACAAGAACATGGTTCCGTTCGATACCCGCTCCGCATTCCAGACCTCCGGTATCCGTCTGGGTACTCCCGCCATCACAACCCGCGGCGCCAAAGAAGACCTGATGCTGGAAATCGCTGAAATGATTGAGACCGTTCTCTCCAACGTAGAAAACGAACAGGTCATTGCCGACGTCCGCGCACGCGTAAATGCCAAGATGAAGGAATATCCGCTGTTCGCTTACTGATTATGAAATCGGGAAATAATAGTTTCTACAATAAAAAGTAAAAAAGATAAGCTGCGCAGTTCAAACGAACCTTGCGCAGCTTATTTTTTAATTCTCTACTGATAATAATCAAACAAAAGCAGGGCATCCTCCATCTCCAGAAGAAATCCACTGTGTCCGAGATATGTCACCCGCATCATACGTTCAACATCTCAATCGCACGTTTTAATTCCGGAAGAATAAATTCCAGTGCTTCCTTTGCCTCTTTGGCATCTCCCGGAAGATTTACCATCAGCGTCTTTTTGCACACACCTGCCGCACTGCAGTCCAGAACCGCCTGCAGAGAATCCCGGTTGCGGAATGCACGCAGTGTCTCCGGGATCCCCGGAAGAAGGCGTTCTGCCACATCCATCAGTGCATATGGAGCACAGTCGCTCTCGAGATGTCCTGCTGCTCCTGTTGTCAGAACCAACTCTGCGGTCTGCTCCTCTGCCACTCTTTTTAATACCGATGCCGCCACTTTCCGGTCTTTCGGGATCACACGCACGGCAGCAGTCTCAAACCCGGACTGTTCCAGCAGTTTCTTTAAAACCATCCCTGCCGCACTTGCCTTTCTTGCTTTATAACTTTCTGTATCCAACGTAAAAATAGCCGCTTTCATAGATTCGTACCCCTTTCTTGTACTCCGGTCTCAACTAAATTCTGTAATGCAGAGAACACTCCGCCGCTTTATTGTACCACATCTGAGAATAAGAGTCCAAGCATCCGGCAGAAAAAAACAAAAAAATCAGATAATAATGCAGACCAGCCCTCCATTACTGTCATTGACGATCTTCTGCATCGTATCCTGGAGCTTCACCTGACTCTCCTCGTTGATCATATTGATCTTATTGCGCATCCCATCCAGCACCAGCTCTTCTACAGATTTTCCAAATATGTTGGTTCCCCATACTCCCTCCGGAGTCTCACTCTCTGCTTTGATATATTCCACCAGATCCTGTGCCTGCTTTTCACTTCCCACGA
>OGXE01000060.1_pt1 | contig 74311 bp, 67 predicted proteins | sample 1576181 | NCBI WGS metagenome assembly OGXE01 (sample SAMEA3541478, study PRJEB24748) | human gut metagenome | biome: human gut; feature: human-associated habitat; material: faeces | place: China | collected 2012 | reverse complement strand
CGTAACTCTCTCTAATATTCTTCTCCAAATTCCATTTTAGCTGATATTAGGAAAATTAAAAATAAATTATCCCTAACTTTAAGTTGATGTTAAAAAGAAATTTAGATAACTTTAATTGACTAATAATCGCTAAATACAAAGGTACTTTGTCAAAAGCTAGGGATATGCTAGATAAATGAAATTAGCTAAATAAATTTAATTTATTTTTCATCAATATATCTTTTTAAATTACTAACTAGCATATCAATTGCAATTCTGTTTTCTCCACCTCTAGGAATGATTACATCAGCATAACGTTTACTAGGCTCACAGAACTCAAGATACATAGGTTTTACAGTAGTAAGATATTGATTTTTTATAGATTCAAAACTTCTACCTCTCTCATTCATATCTCTTTCAATTCTTCTTAAAATCATCTCATCAGTATCTGTATCCACAAATATTTTCACATCAAAAAGCTCTCTTATTTCAGGAACAGCAAATATTAATATTCCCTCAACTACAATTATCTTTGATGGGTTAATTTTAACAGTTCCCTCTTTTCTTGAGTGAGTAGTAAAATCATAGATAGGTCTTTCAATTGACTCACCATTTTTCAGAGCCTCAATATGCTTTTTCAATAGTTCAAACTCTATTGAATCAGGGTGGTCAAAATTTACCTTTGCCTTTTCCTCTAAACTCATATTAGTTAATTCTCTATAATAAGCATCTTGTTCAAGAAGAGTGGCAACTTCAGATTCAAAAGCCTTAACTAAATTATTAGCAACAGTTGTTTTTCCACTTCCACTTCCTCCTGCTACTCCTATTAAAATGCAATTTTTCATATTATAATCCTCCTAATAGATAGACATCTAAACTTATTTCTAGTTATTATATCATGTTGTATAAAAAAAATAAATATTTCTCTTTAACTTATTTACTGAATCTTTTCAGAGCAAAATTTAAAAAAGAGAAGATAAAAAGCATTATCATAGTTACCCAAAGAGCTATCAATGCTCCCTTAGATATCCATATATCAAGAATTACCCCTACAAGAACAAAACTCCAAGATGTAAGAGCATAGCAGAGAGTATGATCTGCAAAGGCTGAACTTTTAAGCTCAGGATCAGTAACCCTTAAAAGAAGAAGTCCAGTTATAAATATACCTGTATTCATTCCAAAACTTATAATTCCATGCTCAAACCAATCCTCTTTTATATACCACTTACTAAAAAAGAAAATATAGATAAAAGTAGATATAAACCCAAGAGTAACAAGGAAAATTATCGGTACAATATATTGAACTATGATTTTTACTGGCATACTTGCAATAGCTGCTATAATTGCATATTCTGTAAGCATCCCTGAAAGTTTACTCTTTACTTTGCTATCAACAAGATGTTGAAGTTTCAGTTTACACATAATTCCCCAAACCCCAAACATTAGAAAAATAGCATATGTCCATACAGCTATACTTTTTAGATATACAACATTGTTAGCCTTTATAAAATTAAAAACTACATAGGCTAAGGCAGTAACACTTAAAATTAGAGCAGCATGAAATCCTAAACTATCAATAGATGTAGAGAGAGTTGTTTCCCTTCCAAGAGAATTTTGCTTACTTATCTCACTTTCATACCCTACTTTTAAAGCTGTGGGAATATTTTCAGGTTTCTCTATATATTTACACATTTTTTTTCTAGCTCCAATATTGATAACCAACATACCAAGAAGAATCCCTCCCACAAGTCCGAAAGTTGCAATAGCTGAACCAACCCCTTGAGAGATATTCCAATACTCAAGATTTTTCTCTTTTAACATATTGGATAGAATACCGATAGTTCCATGCCCACCAGCAAAAGCAAATTCAAGTTCAGCCCCAAATATAGGGTAGATAGTGGGAATAAACCTTTTTAAAAATAGATATGAGATGATACCTACTCCTAATTGTAACATAGTAACCCCCATCATAATTAATCCATGAGGTAAGATCACTTTAAATTTATCTTTAGGTGCTAAAGTTAAACCTAGGGGTATTGATGCAACAATGGGAACTATTAATGTACTGGGAATTTTTGCATATATACCTATATACTCCTTTGGGAGAGGGAGTAGTAGCAGTAAAAAACCTCCTATTACAGAGGCTGGTAAAAATAGATTTTGTAAAATTTTTATCTTAGCTCTTAAAGCTACCCCTATAAGTAAAAAGCAACTTAAAAGTCCAAGACTGTAAATAAAAGTTAAATTCATTTGTTCCTCCTAAAAAAAGTTGTGCTAATATAATATCACATTTTTTAAATAAAACTAGCATAATTTTTAGCAAAAAAAATATAATATGGTATACTTATATTAAGAAATATTATGGTAAAAAGTAGCTTTTTAGGGGTTAAATAATGCTAAACTTTAGGAGGAATTGTATGAAAATTTTTAAATTTAAATATAGCTTTAATAATGATGAAGCTATGTTTAGTATAGCTAATAATTTTAAAATAGAAAATTCAAAATTTACAAAAGATGAAATAATTAAATTTTTAAACTGGATTGATATTAAATTATTTTCCATTAGTGATGAAATAAAAATGAGAGAAAGAAAAAATATATCAATAGCTGATTTGAAAAAATATATTACCTTAGTAACTGAAGACAAAATTAGTAAAATAGCAGATATAATGCGTATTGCTGGTTTTGGTAATACAATTTTACTTTCATTAAAAGCTAAAGAATATATTCAAAAAAAATATAAAGATAAAAATATTGAATATATAGAGGTTTTTTACAAAAATATTCCTTTATACATTATGAATGTTTTAGAAAGTGAAGAGTGTTTTATAGATGACTTACCTAAAATCAACTATGAATATATGCTTGACTTTTCTAAAATAAAAAATAATGATATTTTTAGAGCTAGAGAAGTAGGGAATTTTAAATATGCAATTGGTGGAATATATTGCAATGAAAATTTTAAAAAATATATAGAAGAAAGTGATTTAAAAGGATATAAATTTATAGAAATTAAAGATATAAATGATGGTATCCCAATAGTCGAAGAAAAAGAGGAATATATTTTTAAAGAAGAGCCAACAAGAGAGTTTTATTCAAATGGAAATCTTAAATATGAGGGAACTATTTGGAAAGGTTATAGAGTAAATAAATGGAAATATTACTATGAAAATGGAACTCTTAAAATGGAAGGTAATTTTGCTGGAAAAGAAGCTGACTTATTAGAAGTTGGAGAACAAACAGGAGAATGGAGATATTATTATCCAAGTGGAAAATTAAAAGCTATTGGTTTCTATAAAAAAGGAAAGAAAAATGGAGTATTTAAAACATATAATGAAAAAGATGGAACTTTATTTCTTGAGCAATATTATACAACTGGGCTAGAAGATGATTTAATAAGATGTGTCTTTTATTATAAAAATGGAAATGTTGAAAAAGAAGGAACAGCTTATGAAAGAAATAACTGGGAAATAACAGGCGAATGGAAATACTATGATGAGCAAGGCAAATTAAAAAGAATAGAGATTTTTGATAAAAATGATTTGCTTGAAACAAAAGAGTTTGATTAAATTATATAGAAGAGGGGAATAAATGAAGATTGAATTTAAAGAGGAAAGTAATAAATTAATTATAACTAAAACTTCTTTTGAAGAGTTAAGTAAGTTAAAAAAGAAAAAGAAAATGATTTAACAGAAGAAGATAGAACTCTTTCTTGGAAGAAACAAATTATATAGAAGAATTAGAAAATTAAGAAGGGATTTAAAATGATTAAAGTTGATTTTGAGTTTAATAAAATAAAAAGAATATATGAAGAACTAATTATTACTCCAAAAATATCTAAAGAAAAAAATTATTTTTCAAAATTTAAAAAGCAACTTTTCATCTCTCAAATTAATACTGATATCCCAGCAGGGATTTTACTTGAAGATAGTTATATAGCTTTATTAAAGACTATGCTTTTATTTAATGAAAAATCTTTTTGTTGCTTAATTACTGAAGGAAAAGAAACAAATAAGTGTAATGAAAATGATAGTTACTTTTTGATTGATAAGGATACTGATTATAAATTCTATAAAAAATATATTGAAGAAAATTTTATATTTGAAGAAAATATTTTATTTTCTTTAAATAAAAATTGGAGTTTATTATTAACACAAGATTTTTTTGGAATTTTAGCTGGAACAGATGCTTTTATTGAACAATACAAAAAAAATTATCCTAAATGGAAAAATGATGCACTTGAAGTAATTAAAACATATAAAAATTCTTCATTTTTCTTAAATCAATTATTACCAGTAATTACAGAAAAATAAAATCATATTCTTAATAAATAAGGAAGGTGATAAAATGACAAATAAAGAGAAATTTGAATATGTAATTCATACCAATGAGCTTGAAGGATATATTTTTACTGAAGAGGAAAAGGAGATTATAAGAAAAGTTGCTGAAGTGGAGATGAGTTCAAAGGAAGCTTTAGAAATATTTTCAAAATCAACTAAAAATTTAGATTAAAAACTATTGAAAAACTATATAGATAAATGGTATTATTATAAAATACAATGTTTTAGGGGGAAAAGAAAATGAAAAAACAGATTATGTTGGGAATGTTTGGCTTTATTGTAATTATATTTTTATTTTTAGCATCTACATCTTTCTATACAGTTAAAACTGGAGAGGTAGCAATAGTTTCAAGCTGGGGGAAAGTTTCAAGAATTGACAGAGAGGGATTAAACTTTAAAATTCCAATTGTTCAAACAAAAGAGATTATGGAGATCAGAGATAAAATATATAATTTCGATGATATGTCTGTAAGTACAAAAGATATGCAATCTATAATTTTAGATCTTACTGTGCAAAGTTTTGTTTCAGATCCTGAAAAGTTATATAGAGCTTTTAAAGGTATGCATGAAACAAACTTTATCGCCCCAAGAACTAAAGAGGTAGTACAAGCATCTATTAGTAAATATACAATAGAGGAGTTTGTATCAAAAAGACAAGAGCTAAGTAATATGATATATCAAGATCTGAAAGATGATTTTGAAGCTTATGGTTTAGCTGTTTCAAATGTTTCTATTACTAACCACGATTTTTCTATGGAGTATGAAAAGGCTATTGAGGCTAAAAAAGTAGCTGAACAAGAGGTTGAGAGAACTAAGTTTGAACAGGAAAAAATAAGGGTTGAGGCTGAAAATAAAGTGTTTTTAGCAGAGTATAAATTAAAAGAGAAAGAATTACAAGCAAAGGCTAATGAAGTTGAAGCTGCCTCACTTTCTCCAGTACTTCTTCAAAAAATGGCACTTGAGAAATGGGATGGAAAACTACCTCAAGTTAGTGGAGAAAATACACAACCTATTATTAAACTTAGTAATTAAAATATCTATATAGAAGAAAAAAGGATTAGCTTTAAATATAGAGCTAATCCTTTTTGTTTCTTCTCTCTCTCTTTTTTTCCTCATAGAAAATAATTATACCTATAATTGCTAATATAGTTTGAAGAATTACAAGAAAAGTAGAAGGGTAAAAGAATTTTTCTATTAAACCAATAACAATATTTATACAAACAATTCCAATAACATAGTTCATACTTATAACCTCCAATTTATACTAAAATATCATATTTTTTAATAAAAAGCAAAGAAATTATAAATTTTTTACATAAATTTTACATTATAAATAAAAAGTACGATTAATTTTGTCATAAAAAATTTATTATTTTAAAATTTGATTTTTTATATAAAAACTGATATAATTAAATTACCTAGAACCCGTATGGGGAACCTGAAGTTGATGAGATAATAAAAATCGTTATGAACTAAGCTTTCACTTTTGTGGAAGCTTTTTTCATTTTTATAAACTATTTTTTACATTATAATAATATATTATTTCAAGGAAAATCTCTTGATAATTTGAAAATAATATAAATTGAGGTATAATATTATTATAGAAAATGTTTACAAAAGGAGAAAAATATGGGACATCATCATGAAAATGAAGAGATACTTTTAAGCAATTTAATATATTTGATGGATATGGGAAGTTATGATGGACATAATACTTTAAATATATATTCACTAAATCTTAAAATCTCTGTTTATCTAAATAATGTTCAACAAAATATGGTACAAGCAATCTTTTCAATAGAGCATCCTGAATTTGAAGAGGAGATAATAGAGTCTGTTGCAGGAGCAGGGGAGAATACAAAGAGAGCCTTAGAAAGTGCAGCTAACAATTTTTATGAATCAATTATGATACCACTATTAGCAGGGTTAAATGGTGTTGATAGTGAAAAGGTTGAGGTTTTACTTCAGAAAAAGTTGCATATATTAAAAAAATATGAGAGTGATATAGTGTGTGTAGGTAAAAGAGAGAGTATGTATACACATAGAGAATCTCTATATGATAGGATAAAAGATAAACTTCCCCAATATATAGGAACAAAAAAAGTTTATATGATTAAGATTTTTGCTTCATTTAGTATTGATAAATATATTTGTGAGGTGAGATTAAATGGAGTTTTAATTCCTACATTGACAGAGATAATTGAGGAGTATGCAAGAGGTTGGGAAAATATAGGTAGTTACTATACAGAAAAACAATGTGTATTTTTTGTACAAGATGATACTACCTATGAGATCTGCCCATACAGTAGAAAAGAGGCTATTGATGGGGCATTGAAATTTATAAAGCTTTTTGAATCTGGGAAAGAGTATGAGGCAATATATGAGGATAGAGAGAGTTTTGCCAAGACAAAGGATTTAGCTGCTGAACTATTTTTCTTGATTCCAGAGATATATTGTGAGGTTATAATCAACAATGTAAAATATAGTGATATAGTTGTGATTATGAAAGAGAGTGGAGAGGTTGAAAGTGTACACACTTCACAGATGAGAGTTTATAACTACATAAAAGAGGCTATTTATACACATTTGGATAGAGAGCATCCTTCAGATGAGAAGATTTTCAATGTAATCTCTTTAAGTGCAAGATATCTATCTATAAGCAGTGTTTTAGAAAAGGGAGAAGAGGAACTAGAAAATTTAAACAGTGCCTATTTAACTATTCCTGTTGATAAAAACTACAAACTATTTTAAAAATTATAAAATTTTATATGAAATAAAATTAATTATTGACTAAATATAGAGTATATTGTTAAAATATAGATAGAATTATTCTATAATTTTGTAGAAACAGATAAAAGGAGCAGAAAATGGAAGTTATTTATCAAAAAAGAGAAAAAATGAGAAATGAAAATAGAACTTTTAGATTTCTTATAGATATAAGAGAGTTTAATAAACTTGAAATCTCTCAATATTTAAATATAAGTATCCCTACTGTTACAAAAATAGTTGATAAATTTTTAAAAGATAAACTAATAATAGAGATAGGAACAGAACAAGGAAAATTAGGAAGAAAAGCAACTAGATATAGATTTAATCCTGATGCTTATTTCTCAATAGGAATAAAAATTGAAAAAGATTATCTATCTATGATTCTCACTAATTTAGATGGAACAGTTTTAAAAAGAACAACTATTCATGAAGAGTTTGGGAATGAGGAAAACTTTATCTTCCTTATAATTAATGAGTTAAAAAAATTCTTATGGGAGTTTGATAAGAAATCTTCATTAAAAGGAATAGGAATTGTACTGCCAGGGGTAGTGGATCCTGCTAAGTCTTTTATAAAACTAGGAAATAGTTTTACAATTTCAACAGAGAGTTTAAAGGAGATTGAAGAGGAATTTGAGATCCCTATCTATTTAGGTAATGAGGCAAATGCTGGGGCTCTTGGTGAGTATTTGATGAATAGCCATGAGCTAGCTGATGTTAAAAATATGTTATTCCTTTCTATTGATACAGAGATAGGCTCTGGAATTATTATAGATAAAGTTTTATACAGAGGTGGAAAGGAGAGTAAAGCTGGAGAGATAGGACATATCACTGTTGTTCCAGATGGAAGAGAGTGCAGCTGTGGGTTTAAAGGTTGCCTAGATCAATACTGTTCAAATATAGCCTTAGTAAAGGATTTTAGAGATACATTTAATTATAATTTTGAAGAGTATGATGAGATTTTCCAAAGTGAATATATTGACACACCAAAGGGTAAGGAGATTATAGGAAATTATGTAAAATATCTAGCTAGAGGGATTTTACCAGCTTTACTGCTTTTAAATCCTGATAAAATAGTTATTGGTGGTAAAATTTGTAACTATAAAGAGTATTTTGAAGAGCCATTGAAGGAGTTATTATTTAAAAATAATAGTTTCTATGATAACCTAGATATATTAGAATTTTCAACTTTAGCAGATACAGCTCCTCTGTTGGGAGCAGCTTTCTTGCCACTTAGAAGTCTATATAGAACAGAAAAAGATTAAATATAAAAGGCTGATGTTTGTTTCATCAGCCTTTAAAATTATTTATAGATATTTACCCAAATTTGTAAAATTGAAACAACTATAATTCCTGCTATAAAGAATAGTGTAACACTTCTATGTTTAGATGAAAGCAACATATTTATAATTTTAGCTACAACTACTAGCCCAGCTCCCACTCCAAGAGCAAACACAGCAAGTGGTAAAATATATAGATTGTTGATAATCTCAGCCATTGAAGAATACTCTCTAATGTGTACAAGCCCATCAAAGAAACCACTGATAAATCCAAGAATATTGTAATATTCACCTATCATTAAAAGTAGTAGTGAACCTGAGATACCAGGAATTATCATAGCCCCAGCAGCAAGAGAACCACAGATAAAAAGCTTGATACAGTAACCAAAAGTTACAGTTTTTACCAGCTCTCCACCACCACTATTTCCACCAAGAAAGTAATCAAGAAAAACAAAAACTAAAGTAAATAGTGCCCCTAAAATAAAGAACAATCTATTTTTACCATTGCTTTTATCCTCTCCCTTAACAATATATGGAATAGAAGGTATGATTAATAAACTAAAGAAACCAGCAGTTGATTTAGGATAGTTAGTGAAACAAAACTCAATAATTTTAGCAAAAAGCCCTATTCCAATTCCTGCTCCTATACCGATAATACCAAGAAATTTAAGATATTCAATTTTTTTCTTTAAAGGAACAGTTAAAAAGTTTCCAATTGCCTCAGTAAGCTTATCATATACACCTAAAATAACTGCTAATGTTCCCCCAGAAACTCCAGGCATAATATTAGCTACACCAATAACTATCCCTTTAAAAAATAGTTTTAACATTGTTGAAATTCCCTCCATCTATTATAAATCATTTTTTAGTTGATCAAATCCATTGATAACAACATCTATTTTACCAGTTTCTGGATCCATAATCAACCCATGAACTGCTACATCATCAGGAAGTAATGGATGATTTTTAACCTTAGCCACAGTTTGCTCAACAGATTCTTCAATACAGTCAAAACCATGTAGCCATGTTTTTACATCTATTCCAGAGTTTAAAAGTATATTTAAGGTTTTTTCTTCAATCCCCTTTTCCTTCATCTCTTCTACAATCTTAGTTGTATTAAGTGTACTTACTCCACAATCATAATGCCCTACTATGAAAACCTCTTTTACATCAAATTCATAGACACAGATTAAAATACTTCTCATAGCACTTCCAAAAGGGTGAATAACTAAACCACCAGCATTTTTTATAATTTTAGCATCACCATTTTTTAAGTTCATAGCTTTAGGTAAAAGTTCTGTAAGTCTAGTGTCCATACATGAAAGGATAACCATGCTTTTTTCTGGATATTTTGTTGTTCTATACTTTTCATACTCTTTTGATTCAACAAAATCTTTATTAAATTCTACAATCTCTTTTAAATTGTTTTTTCTTTCCATTTTTTCACCTCTCAATAGTTTTGTATCAAACTAATTAAATATAAAAATCATATGAGATAATTTTATATTACTAAAGCATTTAAGTCAAGAATAAATTTTGATTTAAACAGGGTAAGAAAAATAAAAAGAGGGTAACAATAATTGTGTACAATGTTGATAAAGAGAGGGGAGAAGAAAAGAAAAAAGATATAGAATTAAAAGATTTTTATAACAAAAAATTTTATGGAATAAAAAAGAAAAAAGTATCAATAAAGAAATCCGATAATTCATAAAAATAAGTAAAGAAGAAAAAATTTAGCTAATAGTATTGTCCGATAATCTATTAAATAAAAATATTTTAAAACCAACAACACCAAAAAACAAATTAAACTATTATTTTCCAATATAAAAAGGTAAAAATTTAAAAAATAGGGTATAGAAAAAATTATATATTATTCTTATAAAGAAACATGAATCCTAGCAAAAGAAAAAGGTAAAAATCTAACATAAAAAAAGTAAAGGTATTTTATATACTACTATCACAAGCAGGAACAAAATCAAATGAAAGGAGGTTTAGTTTAAATGAATAGTTTTTTTATAAGTCTAGGTGGAGGAAATGAGATAGGAGCATCTAGTTACTATCTTCATATTGATGGAATGAATTTTCTTTTAGATGCTGGGTTGAGATATGTAAATAGAAAAAGATATCCAGCTTTTAGTGAGCTTTCAAAGTTTCAATTTATAGATGGAGTCAATGATTTAGATGCTATCTTTATATCTCATGCTCACTATGATCATAATGGAGCATTACCTTTATTAGTTTCAAAGTTAGTAGAGAAAAAAGATATATTTTGTAGTGAATATACAAAAAAATTTAGTGAGATTCAATTAAATATATTGAAGAAAAAAATGGGAATTCCACAATATGAACTCTATGAAGATGTTATGGTAGATAGAACTTTGGGAATGATAAAGGAGTGCCCAATCAATCAAAGAGTTACAAATAAAGAGTATAACTTTACTCTCTATGATAGTGGACATATTCCTGGAGCTACTATGATTTATTTAGAGAGAGGAGAGAAAACAGTACTCTATACAGGAGATTTTTCAGATAGAGAGTATGCTATCACAAAAAGATATAATCTTCCAACAATAGAAAACCTTGATCTTTTAATTATTAATTCTACATATGCTCATAGAAAGGAAGATATAGATAGTTGGAAATTGGGAGAGAATCAATTAAAAAAGGTGTTGGAACATATAAAGTTATACAAGAAAGTTAATCTAAAAATAAATCATGTAAATCAAGGAATGGAACTAGCTATATTTCTCAATGAGGAATTAGAAAACAAAGGAAATGAAAATATAAAAATATATGTAGATGAACCTGTATACCAGATGCTTTCAGTTTTAAAGGTGGGAGAAAAGAGAGAGTATAAAAATATTTACTTATATCAAGGATATAAAAGGGGGGATAGTTGTGATATATATATCAGTTTGAAAAATAGAGAGGAGCTAAAAAATATAGTGGCATTGAATCTAAATTACTCTTTACATAGTTCGTATCAAGGGATAAAAGAGTTAATCTTAAATTTGAACCCTAAAAAGACTTTAATAACTCACTATTCAGAGGAGAATATAACAGATGATCTTATAAAAGATTTAGAGGAGTTAGGGTATTTTAATTGTGAATATGTAAAAAATGAAGAGATATATGATTTCTAAAAAGGGAGGAAGAAAAGTGAAATATGAATTTGAATTAAAAAGAGCTACAAAAAGATATATTGAAAATAATAAATTAGAGGAAGTTAAAAATGGAATAAATGTGAGAATATATACATTGGTAGTTGAACTTCTATTAAAAAATGAGGATATAAAGACAAATATTTTAATGTACACATTAAATAATGCCTTTTCTCCAGAGGATATAGTTAAATTTAGAAAGAAGTTTTTTAAGGAGATAATAGGGGATACAGATGAAAAAGATTTTGGAATAGATCAGATACTTAAAATTCAAAAACACTTGGGAATAAATACAATAGAGAGAAAACATATTTTCTTAGAGAGAACTAGAGAACTAACAGATCTATTTTTACAAGGGTGTAATGGTGACAAAGAGAAGTACCTTGAATTTAAAGAAAAATATGAGGAGTATATCTTTAACAAAACTTTTGATACTGAAAACTATACTTTAAAAAAGTATCTACCTTTTAGCATTTTAAATCTATTGATTATAAATAATGATCTTGGATTAAATGATAGGACAATTGAAACTTTAAGAAAGATAAAATTAGAAGATGTGAAATACTATATAGCTATTTTAAAGAAAGAGTTAGATTTTCAATTTGATATGAAGAAAAAGAGAAGAAGATTTTCAAAATTAGATGAGATAAAAAAGTTAACTGTTTCAACTCCTCTTACTCTTCAAAATAATCTTAGTAGTGTGACACTAGAAACTTTAAAACTTGAAAATGAACAGTTAAAAAGTAGCTTGAACTTATGTGAAAGAAATTTTGAAAAGACTTTAGAGACAATGGAAGAGGAGATAAATAATGCAATAAATGACAGATTAAAAGATTTCTTTATAGCATTGAATTCAGCTCAATATGGAAATTTTTTAGATAAGATGCCATTGATTGAGGAAACATTAAAAAATATTAGAAAGAACAAAGAGCAAAAACCATCGCAGGATATAAATAGAATATTGATATCAGTTAAAAATATTATTAAATTCTTAAAAGATCAGGGAATCACTCCAATAAGAGAGATTAACTCAATTTTTGAGGGAGATGTAGATGATATTGATGAGATGGATTATGTAGGTGAAGAGTTTATAGGAGATGAAACAAAACTATTAAAAATAGTGGCTCCTGGTTATAGATATGAAGATATTATAATTTCTATTCCGAAAGTTGAAGAGGTGAAAGAGTAATGGCAGAAAATTTATATTATGGAATTGATTTAGGAACAACAAACTCAGCAATAGCTTATGGATATGTAGATAGTAATAAAAAAGTTACTACACAGGTATGTAAAATAAATAGATATGGGAGAGAGGGAGGAATAGAGGCAAAGGAGACTCTTCCCTCTGTAGTATACTATAAATATGATATGAAAAAAAATTGCTATAATCCTATTATTGGGGATTTTGCAAAAAATCAGTTTGGAAAAAAATATGGTAGTGTTATGAAATCAGTTAAAAACTATATGGGAGAAATTGTAACACTACCTTTAGATGAAAAGATAGAGGATAAAAGACCTCAAGATGTTTCAGCTAAGATATTGAATCATCTAGTTTTAGGAATAAAAGATAAATTATCATTAGCTGAAACTCCTAAAAATATAATAATAACTATCCCTGCGTCCTTTGATCCAGACCAACGTCGTGCAACTTTAGAGGCAGCAGAGATAGCAGGAATTAATGTAAAGGATAAAAACGGAAATTACCTTGATCATATTCTATTAAGTGAACCAAAGGCAGTTATATATAATATTGCCAATATGATCTCTAACAAAGAGATACCTCTAAATGTTTTGGATTTTTCAGAAAAGAAAAATGTTTTAGTATTTGACTTAGGAGGGGGAACATTAGATGTAGCTCTATATTGTGTATATGATAATAAGGAGTTTAATTTTCCAATAATAGATGAACTAGCTATTGGAAGATATACTCAAATAGGTGGAGATAGTTTTGATGAGTTACTATCTAAAAAATTAGTAGATGATTTTATTGAGTATAATGGTTGCTCTCCAGATGAGCTAGATTTAGATGAGTTGGCACAACTTATGGAGAGTAGAGCAGAATTTTTAAAATTAGAGTTAAGTGATAAAGTTTTCAATGCTAAATTTGCTGGATCTCAAGTTTCAGATGATGAGGAGTTTGAGATCTCTGAAATGGATATATATAAGGGGATGGAGTTTGAAGATTATCTCACTAAAAGTGATATTGAAAAAGTTTATGAGCCTATCTTAGGTAGACATTTAACTTTAGATGATATAAATAGAATAGAGAAACTTGTATCTGATGAGAATATGAAAAACATAGTATTTCCAATTTTAGATGTTTTAGCTAAATATAAAAGAGGTGGAAATGATGTAAAGATAGATGCAGTTATTTTAAATGGGGGAATGACTAAATTTTATCTGATAAAAGATAGAATAAAAGAGCTATTTAATATAGAGCCTATCACTGTAAATGATCCAGATTTAGCAGTGGCAAAAGGGGCAGCGTTTTTTCAATATTGTAGTGAGAAAGTAAATTTTTTAGAGAAGATTCAAAATACACCATCAATTTTAACTGAGGGAAAAGAGGAAAAAAATATTGTTGAGTTGAACAATCTAAAGAATTTTGAAAAAGAGATAGATATTATAAAAAATAGTTCTAATTTAAATAATGGCGGAGCTACTCGTCTAACTTTAGGAAATGTAATTGTAAATGAAACTATAAATCTTGGATTAACTAAGGGACATGCAAAACTTCTAGTTAAAGAGGGAACTAAATTGCCAGTAAAAGATATAAAATTGGAAAACTTAGTTATACCTGTGGGAACTAAAGAGATTGAACTTCCAATATATCTAGGAAATGAACCAAGAACAGATTCTCCACATATGAGAAAGATTAATACTAGAAAGATAATATTAAATAAAACTTATGCTCCAGGAACACCGATAACTTTAAATCTAACTATTGATGAAAATAAAAATCTATATTTCAACGGATATGTAGGGGATAATCAATATGAAAGAATCAGTGTGATAATGGAAACAACAAAATCAAACAGTGATGAGAAAGCTACTAAAATTATATCTACAGACTCAAAAGAGTTAAATGTTGGAACAGAGATGGAAACTTTAAGATCATCTGCTGAGATACTTGAAGATATTAGAAAGAAATATAATGGGACTAAAAAAAATCCATATATAACTTCAAAATTAAACAATGCAAAATTTAAAATAGATCAAACTAAAACTGATATAATTAACAGCACAAATAAGGAAAAGTTTGAAAATGCTATAATTGATGAGTTAGGAAAATTGGAAAATAATAGATTGCTAAAGGGAATTTTATTTGAACTTGGAAGTCACATATATTCTAATATGACAGAAAAAGGAAAGAAAAATTTCTTGAAAGCTTGTGAAAATATGCTTTGTTTAGAGTATATGTTAAATAACTATAACAAGGATAATATAATCAAAGCTATTATTGCAATAGAAACTATAGGTGAGACTACTAAAGAAAGAGAGATTGAAAAATTGTTGGATAAATCTGCTGCTAGAAACTACCATGAAAACTTAGCAAGAACTTTAGGAAAAGTTAGCAAATATAATAAGAAGATAATAACTAATTTCTTAACAATTTCAATAGATAGTTTAGAGATTAATCCATATATCTATGGAGTAGGGGAAACATTTAATACAGATGAGATGTTATATTTAGAAGAGATTACAATTAATGCTATCCTTGAAAGATTATTAAAGATTTTAAAACAAAAGAGATCAAATAGAGATATGGCACTGACTGCAATGGTAAAAATATTTAAAACTTTAGAGGAACAAAAATACGATATTGATAAGAAACTATTTAAAAGAATAGTGGAAGATATAAAGGTTTTAATAGAAGAGGAGTTTGATGATAAGTTTAAATTAAAACTATTAAATGGATTTAGTAAAATGATAGATGTTAAATAAAATTAGATAGAATAATACCTCTTAATAGATTATAATGAAGTTAAGAGGTATTATTTTTTAAAGAAAATATTAAAACTTGGAGGAAAATATGAATAGATTTTTGATGAGTGTAGAAACTGTAAAAATAAAAGACTTTATTTTTTCCACAAATAAACTAAAACTAATAAGGGGAGCTAGTTATCTATTAGATTATCTAAATCAAGTTGAAATCCCTGCAATATTAGAGAAATATAAGATAGAATCAGAAGATATAATTTATATAGGGGCAGGTAATGCCAAATTTTTTGTAGATTCAAAAGAGAAAGCAGATAATATAGCTAGTGACATAAAAAAATTATATAAAGAAGAAGCTCCAAATTCTAAAATACTTATAGCTTTTAAAGAGGTAACATTTGATGGAATAGAAAGTACAGGAGATGAAAAACTTTGGGATTCAATAGATAAGTTAGCAGATAAAATAGCTATTGAAAAAAGTAAGGGTTTTCCAATAGTAAATATAGATCTTCCCTTTGTTAAAAAATGTCCTCTTTGTGAAAAAAATCCAGTGTTAGTATCAACAAAAAATTTAGAAGAGGATCTTTTAAAATTGAATATTATTGGAGATGAGAAAAAAGATTTTTATAATAATTTGGATATAGATGAATTAAAAAATCAGATAGAAATTTTAACAGATAGAAAGGGATATATTTGTGAAGAGTGTCTTAAAAAATTAATCTATTCTATGCAGATAAAAGCTAAAAAAAGTGACAAGGATAGCACTCTTTCTAAAGTAGGTTTTTATAAGACATTGGAAGAAAACAAGATAGATATTGAATTAAAAAAATCTCTTGATGACTATGGAGATGAAAATAGTTTTATAGGTGTTATGTATAGCGATGGTGACGGATTAGGAGATTTCCTAAAGAATATTAAAAATATAGAGCAAACAGAGAAAGAGTATTTAGAGTTTTTAAAAGAGTTTAGTAAAAAACTAGATGAAACCACTAAAAACTCTCTTCTAAAAGCATTGATAAAGGTTTCAAAAAATAGTGAGAAGCTTACAGGGGAGTTTTTAATAGTAGGTGGAGATGATGTGTGTGCTGTTCTTAACTCAAAAGAGGTATTAAAAATATCTAAAGAGTTCCAAGAGATATTTGAAAAAGAGATGGAAAAATATACAACTGCAAAGGGTATAGATAATAGAATTACTTCATCTTGTGGAGTTGTAATTGCTAAGGCAAAGGCTCCAATGTATCATCTATTTGATCAAGCATTAGCATTACAAAAAAATGCTAAAGCTAAAAGATATAAAAATAAAATTTTAAAAACAGGATATATAGATTTTCAAGTTATTAATTCAGAAGCGTGTATAGATTTAAAAAGCTTTAGAGAAAAGATACATTCGAAAAAAAATCCAATAATGGAAAGACCATATTCAATAGGAAAAGAAAGTGAATCAAAAGAATTTCAAACTCTATTGGATTTGATTATAAAATTGAAAAGTAGAGATATAGATTTTCCTAAAAATAAATTAAGATCTATTTATGAATTAAAATTAGATAAAACTTTAGAAGAGTTTGAAAAGAAAGATGAATTAGTAAATATTTTATCTAAAATGGAACCTAGACACATTGAGTTTATAGATAGTATTGAAAATGTAGATTACTTAAATGAAAATGAATTTAATAAATTATTTTCAAATATTTTTGATATTTTAGAGATTTATGATTTTGTAGGTGGAGGTGAGAGATAATGAAAATTAATTATTCAATGAAATTAATTTCTCCAGCAAATACAGCTTCTTTTGGAAATATAGATAAAATTATAGATATAGGGGTAAAAATAGACAGCAAAGGAAATCCAATAATTTTTGGAAAACAGATAAAAGGGATATTAAAAAATACAGCAATATCATTTAGAAACGCTTTAAATTTAGGTGATCAAAAAGAGTTTATAAAAAAATTTTTTGGAGAAGAGGGGGAAGATCTAATAGAAAAAACTTTTAATAAAATTAGATTTTCAAATCTCACTTTATCAAAGAAAAGTAAAAATATTATAGAAAATAGATATGGAATAAGAATAGATAGAAAGTTAAAAACAACAGTTCCTAACTCTCTATTTAATTATGAATATATAAAAGCTGGAACTATTTTTAATGGTTCAATTGAGGTAAATGATAGTATAGATAAAAATGAATTGAGATTTATATTAGCTTGTTTATTCCATTTAGATTATATTGGTGGCTTGAAATCAAGAGGATTGGGAAGAGTAGAGATATTAATTGAAGGTAAATCAATAAAAAAATTAGATGAAATTGTTAATAATTTAAAAGACAATTTACAAAATAAAAAGTTAAATTCGAATATCTCTAATGAAGAACTAGAAAGATATAGTTATACTTTAAAACTAAAAGAGCCTATTATTTTAAAGAAAAGATCATTGGGAAACTATTTTTATTGTAAAGATATAATCCAAGGTTCTACTTTAAGAGGAGCATTGATAAGATACTTTTTAAAGAGAGGGATAAATTTAGAAACTCTATTAAAATTAGAAGTTTCTGATGCTTTAAATGGAGAAGTACCATTGGCAAGTGAATTTCAAACTAAGTATGAAGTTGATAAAAATGGAAAAGTATCAAAAGATAAAGTTATTTATACAGAAAAAGAGTTTAAAAATATAAAATTAGAGAGAAAATCTTTAGCAATTTTAAATATAACAGGAAATGAATTTAGTATAGGAATGGATTCAAGAACTAAATCTGCAAAGGAAAATTTATTATTTAACCATGAATTTATAGAATACTATGATGAGTTAAAAGGAGAGGTGTTAGCTCCTAAGGGATTATTAAAAAATAAAGACTATACTATCTATTTAGGTAGACTTAAATCTAAAGGTTTTGGAAAGGCAACAATTTCCTTTGCTCCCTATAAAAAGCAAGAAAAATTAAAATTAGAAGAGAGAATAGAAAAATTAAACTCTCAAATTAAAGAGGAAGAAAATATTATAACCTTTGATCTAAACTCAGATTTGATATTACCTTTTAATGAGATATATGATATTGGAGAGCAATTTAAAATGCTTTTACCTTTTGAAACTGAGATGAAATTTGATTCTAAAAGAAGCTTTATCAATACAGATACTTTACAAGGGTACAATATAGTTAATAATTTAAGAAAAGTTGATGAATTGATTATATGTAGAGGAAGTGTAATAACTTATGAAATTCCTAAGTATAAAAATTATTTAGAAGAATTAAAAGGCATTGAAGATCAGGGGTTAGGGCTTAGAAAATATGAGGGATTTGGAAAAATAAAAATTTGTAGTGAGAGAGGTGAGGATTAATGTACTTTCCTAAAAGAGAAGAGAAAACTTTCACTTTACCTAAATATAAGGAGAAAAGTATAGATAATGAAAATATAGTGATAGAAGAGAATAAAACAGAGCAAGAGAATTTAAAAGCTAAATATAAAGTTGACATAGATAAAAAATTAAAACCAGCTTTAGAAAATATAACAATATCACAAATTAATAGATTTTATTCAATTTTAGAGAGCAGAAAATTTTCCTTAGATAGCAATTATATAAAAAGTGTTATAGATAAGCAGATTGAAAAGAGAATAGTTGATGAAGAGAAAAGTGAAGATTTTGAAAAAGAAAAAAATTTTTATAAACTCTTTAAAGAGAATTTTTTAACAGAGAACTTTTTTAATGATAGAAAGAAATGTTTTATATTGATGAACTTAATTAAAAGTTATGTAAAATACTATCTTGGAAATCAAAGAATAAAAGAGAAGAGAGAAAAAAGAAAGGAAGCATAGGGAGGAAGGTATGGATTTTTCAACTTTTCATAATAAATATGTATTAGAAGGAGAATTAGTTATATTAACAGCTCTTCATATTGGCAGTGGAAAAGAGGAAGCAGAGCATGATGCTCCTTTTATAAATAATAATGGTGATTTTCTAATTCCTGGATCATCTTTTAGGGGATATTTAAGTACAAAACTAGAAAGGTTATTAGATATAGAAAATAATTTTAACTTTATAGAAAAGAAAACAAAAGAAAGATTAAATCTTGGAGATGTAAAGTTAATTTTTGGTTATACTAATCTTAGTAAAGATGACAAAAATATTAAAAATATGAGTGAGATAAGAGAGAGAATAAAAAGCAAATTAAGAGTGGATATTAGTGATATAAAAGAGATAGATAGTATGGCAGGAAGAATTCATATAGCTGATATGCCAATAATTTCAGAAGTAGAGTCTATAAAAAGAGATGGAATAAGAATTAATAGAGATACTGGAGCAACAGAAAAAGGAGCTAAATTTGATTATGATGTTATTCCAGCAGGAGCTAAGTTTAAACTTTATATTGAATTAAATAACATAGCAGATTATCAACTTGAGCTTATTGGTTTAGCTCTAAAGGATATAGTAGAAGATGGGGATCTGTTTGGTGGAAAATTATCAAGAGGTATAGGAAAATGTATTATACCAAAGGAAATATTAAAAATAAGTTATGTAGATTCTCAAGATAGAGATGCCTTAGAGAACTATATATTTAAAGGTGAGATGAGAAAAGGAGACACTAAGATATTATTCGATATTGAAAATTTAACTTTAAAGTTAAAATAATATAAAAATATAGGTGTTGAAAATAAAAGCAAGGTTAAAAAACCAAATAATTTTATCAAAGCTCTGTTTAAAGAGGTGAAAGAATGGAAAATTTAAAAAATTTTAGTTTTGATAAATTAAAAGAGATTACAAATGAAAAAAAATATAATTTAGTATATATAAATTATGATAGAGCTAATGGAATAAAAGTTCTATCTAATATAATAGAATTAACAGAAGAGGAGAAAAATAGTTTTTATAGGATATATATTTTTAATGATAATTACATGGTAACTATTTTTAACTTTGGGAAAGGAATTTTTAAATATAATAAAATTCAGAAAATTGATTTTGATGAATATGATGAAAGATATATCTATTTAGAAACTAATAAAAAAGAATTAAAAAATAAAAGATTAAAAGTAAGGGTTGGAAATCTAAAAGAAGATAACAGTAGAGAGGTAGTACAATATATTGATTTTATAAAATATTAATAAAAGAATAGAAAAGTTCACGTATACCAGCAGCATTGAATAAATGTCTTTGCTGCTGATATACTTAGTAAATTAAATTATGTTTTAAAGTTTTTTTCTTTTACGTAATCCAGCAAAAATAGATCCTGATATATTGTGCCAAACACTGAAGATAGCTCCAGGTAGAGTAGCTAATGGATTTAGTGCAAAATTAGCAACAGCTAATGATACTGCAAGTCCACTGTTTTGCATACCTACTTCAATAGCAACAGCAGTAGCCTTTTTATATTCAAATTTGAATAATTTAGCTGCAATTAGACCTCCCGTAATTCCGGCAAAGTTGTGAAGTATAACCACAGCAAGAACTAATAATCCACATGTTGCTATTTTACTAGCATTAGCACCGATTATTCCAGAAATTATAAGAATAATAGATGTAGCAGATATCAATGGCATAATATATAAGAATTTTTGGATATAATCTCTTAAAAGATGTCTAATAATAAGTCCTGAAAGTATTGGAATAAGTATAACATTTACTACAGATTTAAACATCAATAGTAGAGATACATCAACCCATTTTCCAGCTAAAGCATATACAAGAAAAGGTGTAAAAATAGGTGCAAGTAATGTAGAGACAATAGTCATTCCTACAGATAGAGGAACATCTCCATCAGCTATATAAGTAATTACATTACTAGCTGTTCCACCAGGGCAACACCCAACAAGTATAACTCCAAGAGCAAGATCAGGTTCAAGATTAAGTCCATATGCAATACCCCAAGCTGTTAAGGGCATAATTACATATTGAAGAACACATCCAACAAGTATATATTTAGGTTGAAGTAAGATGTTTTTAAAATCTTCTGCTTGAATAGTCATTCCCATTCCAAACATAGCCACTCCTAAAAAAATAGCAGTATACTTGGTCATCCATGAAAAATTATCAGGGATAAAAAAAGCTATTACAGAAAATATAATAATAATAAAACTGATATTTTTTAGGATAAATTTATCTATATTTTTCAGCCAATTCATATTACTGCACCTTATAAATAAAGTTGTCTATAAGACGAGTTTTTCCAATATAAACAGCCATTGCAACTAAAACATCTTTTTCTACTGTTTCAACAGGTTGCATATCTTCAAGTCCAACTATTGATACATAGTCTATTTTAGCAAGAGGCTCTTTCTCTATAACGTTTATCATCTCTTTTAAAACATTCTCTACTTTACTTCCGATAGAAATAACTTCTTTTCCTCTATTAATAGATCTAGAAAGACAAAGAGCTGCTTTACGTTCTTCAGGATTCAAATATGTATTTCTTGAAGATTTAGCAAGTCCATCTTCTTCTCTTACAATAGGACAACCAATAATTTCTATATCAAAGTTCAAATCCTTAACCATTTTTTTAATTATTGCTAATTGTTGTGCATCTTTCTCTCCAAAATAAGCACGATCAGGAGTAACTATATTAAATAATTTTGTAACTACTGTACATACTCCTTTAAAATGGATAGGACGAGATTTTCCACAAAGAGTATCAGATAGAGTGTCAATACTTACATAAGCATGAGCATCTGTGTACATCTCTTCAGGTACAGGATGAAATACAACATCTATTCCGATAGACTCACAAAGATCACAATCTTTTTTGAAATCTCTTGGATAAGCTTCTAAATCTTCATTTGGTCCAAATTGAGTTGGATTAACAAAATTTGAAGTAATTGCAATATCATTTTCTTCACGACATTTTTTTAATAGACTAGCATGTCCTTCATGAAGAAATCCCATAGTAGGTACTAAACCGATAGTTTTTCCTTCTCTTTTCCATTGTTTAATTTCTTCTCTCAATTCTGAGATTTTTGTAATGACTTTCATTCTTTCTCCTATGTGTTAATGTTTTAGATAAAATTTATTCATAGTTATTTTTAGTTTGTATTACATATCCTTTAGAAGTCCATGTTTTTCATAGTTAGTAATACGAAGAATTTTATTATTATCATCAACAAATACAACTGATGGTTTATGAGTTTTCATCTCTTCAACATCACAACTACCATATGCCATTATTATGACTTTGTCCCCTGTACTTACACATCTTGCAGCAGCACCATTTAAACATATTACTCCACTGTTTCTTTCCCCACAGATAGTATATGTTTCAAATCTACTTCCATTGTTAACATCTACAATTTGAACTTTTTGATATTCAAGTATACCAGCAGCCTCTAAAAGAGCCTCATCAACTGTTATACTTCCCACATAATCAAGTTCAGCTTGAGTGACAGTAGCTCTGTGGATTTTTCCTTTCAATACATCTATAAACATAATTTCTCCCCTCCTTTCTTATTATAAAATCTAAATTAAAGAATAAATTTTATCTTGTGAAGTATAATAGCACAAGTGTTTATTAAAGTTAAATATAAAAAATATATGTACTATAGCAATTAAATAAATATGTTTTTAGTTTAAATTGATTAAAAATTTAATTCATAACACTTGGAATATATCAAAATTAAAATAATTTATTTTTTATCACTCACCTTTCCAAAAAATTTTATCTAAAAAAATTAAATTAAAAAACAAAAGTTTCATAAAAATTTAAAAATAACTATTTAACTTTAATTTTACAATAAAATAAAGGATATTCTACAATTTTGTAGTATAAAGTAGTAACAGTTTAAATTCGACTTAGTTTTAACCATGATATTATTTTTTATTTTAAATTGTAGGGGTGAGAAAATGTCTGAGATTTCGACTTACATGAATGATATAGGTTTATATCCTCTTTTAACATCAAAAGAGGAGAGGGAGATAGCTCTTAAAGCTAAGTTTGGAGACAGAGAGGCTCAAGAAAAATTGGTTACTTCAAATTTAAGGCTTGTTGTAAAGATGGCTAAAAAATATAGTAATCTTGGAATCCCATTATTAGATATAATTCAAGAGGGAAATATGGGGCTTATTCGTGCAGCAGAAAAATTTGATCCAGATAAAAATCTTCGTTTTACAACATATGCAGCATTTTGGATTAAGCAGAGCATTTTAAAACATATAAATTCAAATAGAGGATTAATTCGTTTACCAGCATATATATATGATGGAATTTCAAAGGTAAGCAAATTTATACAGGAGTATAAAACACAATTTGACACTTTTCCAACTAATGAGGAGATATGTAATAAACTTGAGATGAAACCAAAAGAGTTAGAAAGATATTTAGAGATATTAGAAAATAAAATGGCTGTTGGTGATGAGATGTATGGAAATATAGCTGAATATTGTAGTGACATATTGTCAAATGATACTTTTGAAGATGATTTGATTAAGAAAAATGCCAATATACATCTGATGAAAAAATTAAATGAATTATCTCCAAGAGAGAAAGAGATTTTGATTTTTAGATATGGATTGATGAATGAAAAAATTATGACTTTAGAAGAGTTGGGAGAAAGAATGCAACTTACTAAAGAGAGAATTAGGCAGATACAATCACAGGCAATTTTTAAATTAAAAATGGCTTTGTAAACTGTAGATTAACAAAAAGTATTTGACAAACAAATTTAAAAGAGATATAATTCTAAAAAAGAATAGAAAGAAAAGATTGCTAGGGGAGCTGAAAAGCTGAGAAGGTATAACCTGACCCTTAGAACCTGATCTGGATAGTACCAGCGTAGGGAAGCAAGATTGTTTTACTAAAAGATAAAAATATATAGTAAAATTGAAGCCTTGTACCTAAGTGGTATAAGGCTTTTTTTATTTATAAAGATCAAAGGGAGGAATAATATGTATTCAACACAAATGGAAGCTGCTAAAAAAGGGATCTTTACAAAAGAGATGGAAATAGTAGCAAGAGATGAAAATATGTCAAAAGAAGAACTGATGGAGAAAATTGCACAAGGAAGAATTGTAATTCCAGCAAATATTAATCATAAAAACCTATATCCAAGAGCAGTTGGAGAGGGAACAAAAACTAAAGTTAATGTAAACTTAGGTGTATCTGAAGATTGTTGTGATTACTGTGGAGAGATGGTAAAAGTTGCAAAAGCTATTGAGTATGGTGCAGATGCAATAATGGACTTAAGTACATTTGGAGATACTAAGAAATTTAGAAGAGAGTTAGTTGAAAAATCAACAGTTATGTTAGGAACAGTTCCAATGTATGATGCAGTAGCAAAACTTGGAAAAAATATTAAAGATATGTCAGTTGAAGATCTTTTCAGAGTTGTTGAAGAACATTGTATTGATGGAATAGATTTCCTTACTATTCATGCAGGATTAAATAGAACTTGTGTTGATAGATTAAGAAACAATAAAAGATTAACAAAAATAGTAAGTAGAGGGGGATCAATCCTTTTCCAATGGATGATACTAAACGATAAAGAGAACCCATTCTTTGAACACTATGATAGACTACTTGAAATTTGTAGAAAATATGATGTTACTCTAAGTTTAGGAGATGGATTGAGACCAGGAAGTATACATGATGCAACAGATGCTCCTCAAATTCAAGAACTTTTAATACTTGGAGAACTTACAAAAAGAGCATGGGAAAAAGATGTACAAGTTATGATTGAAGGACCTGGACATGTTCCTATGAATGAGATTGTAGCAAATATGCAACTTGAGAAAAAACTTTGTCACAATGCTCCTTTCTATGTGTTAGGACCATTAGTAACAGACGTTGCTCCAGGATATGACCATATTACAGCTGCTATTGGAGGAGCTATTGCAGCATCAGCAGGAGCAGACTTCCTATGTTATGTAACACCAGCAGAACATTTAAGATTACCAACTTTAGAGGATATGAAAGAGGGAATCATGGCATCAAGAATTGCTGGACATGCAGCAGATATAGCTAAAGGAATAAAAGGTGCTATTGAATGGGATCACAGAATGAGTAAACATAGAGGGGCATTAAATTGGCCAGGAATGTTTGAAGAGTGTCTTGACCCTGAAAAAGCAAGAGCATACAGAGCTTCCTCTGCTCCTATCCATGAAGAAGAGGTTTGTACTATGTGTGGAGACCTTTGCCCAATGAAGAGATGTAACGATATCTTAGACTAAGAGGTGGAGTTTATGGAGATTATATTAAATGGAAAAAAACATCTTCTTGAAAAAGAACTTTCAGTAAAGGAGCTTTTGACTTCTCTTGAAAATGAATGGAATATTGATTTAAAAGGGGCAGTTGTTTTAGTTAATGATGATATTATAAAGAAAGATAACTGGGAAGAGTTTCAAATAAAAGAAAATGCAGAAGTGGAAGTTCTATCATTTGTATCTGGTGGATAAATTATAATTTACCTAGTTAAGTTTATTTTTTCTCATGTATCGTTAGGTTTTGACAAAGTACCTTTGTTATTTACGATTATTAGTCAAGTTAAGTTATTTAATTTTCTTTTTAACATCAAGTTGTCTCCGTGTCAATGAATAAAGAATTTCTAACGTTCATTCCATTGAAAATGCAAAACTCACTCGCAAGCTCGTTCAAACACGTTGCATTTTCTTAATTCCATTTCGCTGAGGGTTTCTAATATTCACTTCTAAATTACGTCAACTTGATGTTAGGATAAGTTTAATTTAACTTTTCATCAGTTTTTCTTCAATTCGTCCAATTCGTTTATCTATCCGTTCCAATGCCTCAACTAAGCTTTTAGTGTTGTTAGATTGAAGTTTCAAAAAAAGCTCCTTCTCCCTTTCCCACTCCTCGAGGTTGATCTTCTTGTTTAGCTCTCTCTCAAACCTCTCATTTGTCCTATCCAACAAGGATATCATATATCTATGGTAAACTCCCAACATTGTTAGAAATGATATTAAATTTTTAATTATCCCTTCCAGCTCCATTGTCACTCACCTTGTACCCTCTCAAATACAGCTTTATAGATCTTATCATCAACCTTGCTCTCAGATCTCATTACCAATTCCTCAAGTAAAATTATAATGATTCTCTCTATAACAACTGTCCCTAAATATTTACACAGGAAATTTTTAACAAATGTCACTATTAACTTCATAATCTATCACCTTTATTGTACCATTTTTCAATTTTAATTAAAAGTTTTTTATTCTTCCTCATCTAACTCAATATGTGGTTTATCCCAACCCCAATCATAGCCAAAATTAAGTTTTATTCCCAGTTTCATTCCAGCCAATCTAAATGTATCTATCAGCTCTTTCCACTTTCTTTCATCCTCTGCTCCCTTTTTCCAACCGACATAGTACACATCTATCGCCCTTCCTAATTGATGTTGTGATTTATTTCTCACTCCATCGATTTTAGTTGTCCCCAACCTGTAATACTCCTTTTGTTTCTCCTGAGTCCTCACCCCTTCATTGACAAAAAAATCCACCTTTGAAATAGCCAAAGCATACCCCACCAACATATTTAATCTATAATCAACAAAACGTAAATTCTCCTTTGTTCTCTCACTTGCCCTATTCATTTTTCCCCCTTTTTAATGCAAAATAAAAGGGGATAACCAGCTCCCATTGGTTACCCCCAGTCCCCCTTTTTCTATACAACTGGATTATTAGTTATATAGTATTCATAAGCAGAAAGTAGATCTTTTTGTTTAGCAATTGTCTCAAGTGAGCTATTGAAAGCTTTTAATCTCTTATTTAGGAAGTTTTCCCACTCCTCATAAGATGTAAAGTTAGAATCCTCAGGTAGTGGAGTATTTGCCTCTACAAGCTCTGCAATATGTTCTAAAACTGCCTCTGTGTTCTCCACATTTTTCTTGATTGCCCCTTCTCTTTCAATAGAGTTTTCCACTCTAGCCTTCTCTTTAACAATAGTTGCCAAAACTGTGTTTGTTTTTGTCATATAAATTCCCCCAAAATATTTTATTTACCTTTGAGCTCCTAAGGTACTTATATTATAGCTTAGGGTGATTTTTTTTAACAGTGACAAGAAGTGAAAGGGTGTGAAAGAGGGGGAATTTTAAAATTTTTTGACAAATGGTTTCTGTCGGTGCTATAATAAAAATATGGAACCTAAATTCCAAAAGCTGTTTTTTTAAAAAATAACAGGTTAAAATTTAATAACTCCTTATATTTACTAAGACAAATGCTCGTTAAATTACAATTTTTAAGAAAAAGTTGTATAAGAAAAAGGAAAGAAAGAAAAAATAGTATCAATTATTAAAACAAGTGATTAAAAAATGCTCCTTAAATTTTAAGGTTAAAAATACCTTTGATTCTGATAAAATCAAAAAACAAGGGTATAAGGAGCCAACCATCTAAAATAAGGTTTAAAACAATACTTGGACAACCAGCATATTGTGTATACATATATTTGAGTATAAGGAGCCAACCAGATATAATAAGGTTTAAAACTCTATCTACTCTTGATCGAACTCGTGTGGGTTCTCTTTTGTATAAGGAGCCAACCAGATAAAACAAGGTTTAAAACAACATGAATTCAGATTCTTCCATTTCCACGCAGTAAGTATAAGGAGCTGACCATCTAAAATAAGGTTTGAAACTTTAGAAAATCGTCATTTTCTTCAGTAAGTCTGTCAAGGTATAAGGAGCCGACCATCTAAAACAAGGTTTGAAACCCTTTTTACAGAAAAGACTTAGGATAAGTGCCATGCAGTATAGTATAAGGAGCCAATCAGATAAAATAAGGTTAAAACAAAAAGACTAGAAAACAGCTATAATTGTAGCTAGTTCTCTAGTCTTTATTAATTATAATTTTCTTTTTTGTATTGCCAGTTTGACTTTTTTGAATAAAAATAGTATAATTAAATTAATCAAATAGCGTTGTTAAGTTTTAAACCTCTTTTCTTTAATTAAGTAAAGGGGTTTATTTCTTTGACAAAAATATACCATTGGTGCTATAATCAAATAAATGGGAGAAACCAGATAAAATAAGGTTTAAAACTTTGCAATATAATAAACATCAGTTACTCTATTTTCTGAGTATAAGGAGCCAACCAGATAAAACAAGGTTTATAACAAAAAAAGCACGATTAATTCGTGCTTTTTGCTTTTCTTATATTAAATATTAATCTTCCAACATACAAACCAAGCTTTTAGTGTATATCCTTATAGCCCTACCATTTACCCTTCTAACTATTATCACATCTTCATTAATCAAATTGTATATAGTATTTGTATGGACATCAAAATATTTAGCTACCTCTCTCACTGTTGTCCACTCTCCAAGCTCTGCTACTATCCCATCTAAAATTGTTTTATCAGAATCAGAAAGCCCCTTTATAACCTTCAAAATGTAGCTTTCAACCTCTTTTTTCCCCTCTGTAAATCTTACCTTTTTTCTTATTTTTTTCACTTTTAAAGCCATTTTAACCCTCCTTTTTATATCAACTGTAATCACTATGTAATCAAAGTGTAACTAATTTTTGATTACACATTATAAATATCTTTATTTTTACTTTTAAACTAAAATTTCAAGCATCAAGTGTAATCAAGTTTTTTTTATTCTCTTTTATAGAGATGATGATATTTATCAAGCAAAAAATCCAAAGTGTAATCAAAAAATCCACCCCCTATGTGCATATATAAAAAATATTTTTATTATTTTAGAAAAAAATTATACTATAATGAAATTATAAATTTTTAAAAATATCAATTGGTTGAATTTCCACTGCTGTCACAGGTCTAGTTTTTTTACTAAATTCATTTTCAGGAAAGCGTACAGACACCCTCTCATCTAAAATAAAATTAGCCTCTTTTAACTGCTTTTTCAAAGTGGACATATCCAACAGTTCCAAACTACTATTGGTTTTTGCATGCTCATCAGCAATATCCTTGTATAAAATATTAAACCAAAGATAGTGTCTCCCATCTTTTTCTTGATAAAATCTCCTTGGATCTTTGTCAGATTCTGCCACCAACTCCAATAGAAGTAGAAAGTTTTTAACAGTTGTTCTCTCATTTTTCCCAAGTTCATTGAGAAATAGTAAAAACTTATCTACAATTTTCCTATTCAGATTAACTATCTTTTTCAATGCCAGCAACCCAGTATACACACATTTTATATTGTGTAGTTGCCTATCATCTCTTATATTTGGGAATATTTCTTGTAATTTCTGCTTTTTAACAACTATCTTCCCATCAGCTAATCTATTTAATATAGCTTGTTTCCCTAATTTCTCTAGCAATTGAGTGTTCTTAAACTTCTCAAAGATCTTATCATCTCCTTTATTTTCTTGATTTAGCTCAACAGATAAAATTCTATTTCTAATTGAAACATCATTTATTTTTGTCTCCCCAGAGATTATAAGAGGGGTACACAATTTATACTCTAATAATTTAGTTGTAAGATTTCCTTGATTTACAGTTTTATTGTCATATACTGATCTAATGGTACTTAATAGTTCATCAGTTTTATCTTTAATTGATTTGGTTGTTAATTTTATTTCATCCAGTACCCATGGAGTAATATTGGAACAACTTGATAGTATTCTTATTTGATGTATTGTCACTGTGCTTAGACTCTTTATATTATCTCTACTTCCTAAGAGAATACGGCAGATAAACTCCCCAAATATTGTTTTGCCAACTGATGTAGATCCTTCTAATTCTAATATTGGATATGAAGTTAAATTGTGCAATCTTCCCAATGCCCAACATATACCTAATAAGCTTTGGTTGCTATCCTTTCTTAAATATGGAAGAAGTTCCTTTAAAATCTTTTTATCCCCTCTAGTTACCTCTGGAATAGAATCTAAACTTTGAATATAAAGCTCATTTTTTTCACAAATTGCCTTTGAAGAGCTATCATAATAGATCTCATCAATTATCCCATAGTGATCAATATCTATAACAAATTTATCTCTATTTTGTTTTAAAATCCAGCTCCAAAAGCTAGGGATACTATTTTTTGGACCGAAGTAATAACCTAAATATTCAACTATACCATTCAAGAATAAAAGCTCACTTTTACTTGCTCTAAACTCTTTTGCTCTCCCCATATTATATGTAGTTCCCTTGATAAATTTATTTGAAATCTCCTTAATTTCAAGAATAAAATCTGTAATCTGTTTCTCCTCTCCCCTCTCTTTGATATAATAACCATTTTCCCCTTGAAAGAACCGATCTTCCTCTACCTCTTCCACTATCTCAAATCTCTCCACTTTTTGACAATTTGCAACAATCTCCCTTATTTTTCCTATCCCTTCCCCCATTAAAACCTCATTAAAATCCTTGTATTCACCCATATCCACACAGTAGATCTCTTCATTTTTCCAATTTAACTCTTTTAAAATCTTTCTATAAGCTTTCTTTCCAGCCTCATCTTTATCCACAGCAATTATTATCTTTTTAAATTCCAACAACCAATTTTTCTGATTTTTAACTGCATTTATATCTGATGCCCCCATAGGTAAGCTTACAACATTTTCAAAACCACTTTCCAATGCACTTAAAAGATCAATCTCCCCCTCAACAATTATTATGTAATCTCTCTTGTTTATGTGTTGCCAATTTATAAAGTAATCCCCTTTGCTCCCTCTTTCACTATACAGATACTTTTTAGCCATATCACGATATTTTATTGCAATAATATTCTTTCCATCGGTTATGGGTATCATCATATTATTGTTTTTTCCCAATCTGAATAACCTGTCTAAATATTCCTCTCCAATACCTCTACTTTTTAGATAATCTCTCCACTCTTGATTTAAAAGGCAATTTCCTCTACTAAGGAACACTTCATTTAGATTAACTGCCTCATCTTTAATTTTGTTGCTCCTTTCAACCTTTCCTTTCTCATTTCCTGATAATACTACTTTTAAGAAATTATAGAAATCTCTATCATGTTTTTTTAACTCTAAAAGATCTCCATATCTCCCCTCTCTGTGACAATAAAACTGCTTAATCTCTTTGTTAAATGAAAAGTCTGGATTTTTCCCCTCTCTCTTGCATATAGGACAATAATCAAATCTCAGTTGATTCCCATATACTTTGAAGGTATACTCTTTCTTCATAAAACTCCCCCTTTTGTTTTAATTTATCTGATTAACTTTTGTTGATTAACATATGTTGAATTATTAAAAAAATATTTACTATTATAAAAAATCATAATTTTTTTATTAATTATACTTATTTTTTGAAAAATTTAGCTTAAAAGAAAAGCCCTCATCTCTATGGGAGCTTATAAAATTTTAAATTTCTAAACAATACAAAATGAAACTTAAATTATCAAAATATTTTTTTGATTACTAAGTTTTCTATTTTCTATTAATTATGTTTTTGTAGATTTTTTTGATAATTTTTCTGCTAATGTTTTTTAGGTGAAATGTAAAACAAAGATGAAAGTTAGATAAGCTTTTAACCATTAGGCATAAGGTTTTTGGGAAACTTTAACTTTCAAACTTCAAACTTTAAACTTAAATTCAAAATGTTCTTTTTTCCTAACAATTAAAAGCTTATATTTTTATTATAGCCTATTATGCTCATTAAATCAAGTGCTTTTTTAACATTTTATTAGAAATAAAAACTATTTGAGGGGTTTTGGTTAAGGGAAAGGGGTTTTATTGAGGTTTTGCATAAAAAAAGGGGGAGAAAACTCCCCACTCTCTAAAGTTCGTTATAAATTATTCTTTTTTTAAAGTCATCATATAAGCAAAACTCTTCATTTATTTTTATAATTATTAAAACAAGAATTTCTAAAAATTTAAAATAGTCATTAAAATGTTGACTTCCATCTGTTGAATGAGTTCCATGAGCATATTTATTTCTAAGCTCTAAACCATTGCTAAATTTAGAATTTAAATAATAATTTAAATAGTCATATTCATTTTTTGAAAACAATGTATTTTCATAGTAAATCATCTTTTTTTCTTTTAAGAACTCAATCTTTTTTTCCTTTTTTTGAAAATAATTAATACATAAAACATCTTGTTCATATAATTTTTTCAAAATAATTATTAAATCTAAATCAAAACTTAAATCTCCTTTTTCATTTTCTTGAATAATCTTTTCTTTTAGTAGAAAATCAACTATTGACAATTGAATTTGGGATAACATCGATTTATTTATCCTCTCATTATTGAGTATTTGAATAAAATTTTCATATTTATCTTTTATAGAGGATAGATATGATTGACTAGAGAAAAGATTAAATAATATATTATTTATAGTTTTATTTTCTTTATTAATGTAAACATATTTTTTATCTAATAAACTTTTAATATCTTCAAATCGAATTTGATCTGTAATAAGCTCTAAAATTTCATTATCTATCTCGTTATAATCTCTATACAAAGAAAATTCTTTAAGAATTCTTTCAATTTCACTAATAATACATTTACACTTTTCTAAATAAGTTAAATTTTCAGAGGGTAAATTTATTGTAAAATTTTTTACTCCAAACTCATTTAATAAATATTCTTTAAAAAACCATTCTAAGACTTCTTCTAATCTTATTCCATTTTCTTTTAATAAATTATAATATGATTTAATTTCAGCTTCTGTTTTAATTTCTTTTATAGAAAACATATCTCCAACTACATATTCATTTGTTCCTTTTATTCCCCAAAAAAGTTTTTCTAAAGAACTAATCTCTTTTTCTCGTTGAGTATTTTTAAAAATAAAATGCTCTTCAACGATTTCAAAAAGATAAATAAAATTATTCAATATAGTAGGATAGTCTAGGTTTTGAATTATCCAATCTAAACTATATTTAATTTTTATTATAAAAGTATTATTCGAAGTCTCTTTATCTACTATCACATAGTTAGTTTGATTTGGCTGAAATGATAGATCATATCCATATGTATAATTATCATCATCATTTTCAAAAAAACTTTCTGTTAATTTATTATAAAGTATTTTTACTTTTCTTTTTAAAAATGGAGATAAAGTTAATTCTTGATGTGATGAAGATTTTAATATTAATCGAAAATAATTTAATTTTTTTAAATCCTCTGTAATATATAATTCTAGTTGTTTTTCTTTTTCTGCTTTTGTTAAAGAAATAGGAAAAAATAATCTAGATTGGTTATTTTCTTTTTCTGTAAAATATTCGTTTAAATATAATTCAACACTTCTATCGTTATGTAAGAGAAGATAATTTTTTATTAATTTATCGTAATAAGCAACTATTGATTTATATTTTAATATATGATTAATATAAAAATCATTTAGCTTTAAAATATTTTCAAAAGTCTCTTCTTTTATTTTTTTATAGATTTTATATTCAGAGAATATTTTCCAAAAGTCATCAATATATATAATATCTATTGTAGAAACTTTATTAATAATATTATCAGTAGTTATTTTGCTTAAAAATTTTCCTAAAACTTTTGGGAATTCTAGCACTTTATTTTGATAATCTTGTATTTGATCGTTTGTCCAATCTTTATGAAATATATTATTTTCTACAAAACATTTTATATTCATAAGTTCTAAAATATCATTAATATCATTATATTCTATATTTGAATTAAAAAGATCTAATTTTTCTTTTAATTTATCTATATAAAATCCTATGGATAAATCATATACTGAAAAAAATTTTATTCTATCTCTCATATTCCTCCTAATTAATTCTATTTTTATATGAAAAAAGTACCAAAATTAATTTTAGTACTTTTTCTTAGTTCTATCTCTCTTCCAAACATTTTTTTAATAGCTCTATTGCAGGTTCATCATCATTGTTTCCTGTTCCAAGCTCCCCACGAAAAGCTCTATCAAGTATTGTTTTCTCAAGAATTTCAATTTTATTTTCCAAAGAGATTAACTCTGAAATTCTATTTTCCTCTTCAAATATCTTATCTAAAACTCTTACTATCTCTTTTTGCTCTTCTAATGGAGGAATAACAATTTTTAAATCTTTTAATTTGTTTAAATATACTCCTAGTTGAGCAGTTCCTTTAGCATTTTTATATAATTCTTGATTGAAAAATTTACTATTCATAAATAATTCTAAATATTCTTGTAATATAAATGTTTTGATAACAGCAACACTTCTTTGAAAAGTTAGGTTAATATCAGTTGCTTTAACTAATGCAGTTCTTCCTATTGTTCCAACAATAGTTAATAAAATATCATTATTTTCTAGTTTAGTTCTAATATTTTCTTTTTCAAAATCTTCTTTTGAAATTCTTCTATCATCTTCAAAAAAATTAATTTTTCTATTAAATATATTTTTAGCACTAAGCATTCTATAATTTGAATTTTGATTTTTAGGAGGATTATGTGACCCATCAGTTAATTTTAAAGAAATATCCCCTAATTTAGTCCATACCCAATTATTAGGCAATTTATAAGGCTCTTCCTCTGCTCCTACTAACATCTCATCAATAGTTTTTAATTTAGGTTTAGCAGGTTTCTTTCTTCCCTCATCTTCAGCCTTTTTACACTCATCTTCCCATAGTTTAAGCTTTTCATCATTGATTTTAATAAGAAGTTCTCTAGCATTTTCACTATGGTTTTCACCTCTCCACTTCTCTGTAAGCTCTCCACTAAATGCTTTAGAAAGAATAGCCTCTCTCCTTGAAGTAGTTTTTTCTTTTACCTCTTCAATAATCTCTTTTATTTTTTGAATCTTTTCAAATAGAGAATCTAATTTTTTTACTATTCTTTTTTGCTCTTCTAGTGGGGGTAATGGTAATTTATAAGTTTTATATTTATTAATAGTTAAAGAATCTACTGTTGTTCCTGCTGAATTTTTTTTAATTTGTGAAACCATAAATGGAGTTTTCATTAAATATTTTAAATATTCTGAATTGATATCTCCTTTTTTAGATACACATAAAACACTAGCATCTTTATAATAGAAACAATCATTTTCTTTTACAAGATAGCAAATACCTATTGTTCCTATTCCTGTAACCATTAAATCTCCAGCTTTTGGCATACGTGTTTCTTTTGCTAAGCTATCATAATGTTCTTGAGAAATAAATAATTCATTTGAAAATAATTCATCTTTAGCTAAAGCTACTATTTCTCTAGTTCTATAAAATGGAATCCCCTCTTTTTGCCAATCTTTTTGTAAAACTCTTTTTGAAGAAAAAATATCTGAAATTTCTTCCCAAGTTGTCCAAACCCAATTACTAGGCAATTTATAAGGCTCTTCCTCTTTAGCCACTATTGATTGTTCCAATCTCTCCTCAATAGAAAGCTCCCCTTTTTTCTTAGGCATCTCTCTTCACCCCACAAAGATCAAGCTCCTTTAAGATACCCTTTAACAGATCAAGTGCCTCTTCCAATCTCTCTATACACTCTTCCCCATTTTCAATAGGATTTTGCAACTCCTCTTGAGAATCCTCAACCTTTAAAAGCCCCATATCAAGTGAGTAATCTTTCTTCTCAATCTCCTCTAATGTAACCTTTGTCCATCTCTCTAACTTCTCTTTCTCTTCCTCGTTGTTGAATGTTCTTTCAAACTCCTCAAAATGCTCCTTAGTTAGTGGGTTAGTCTTACCAAAGTTAGGCATATTACTTCTTAAATCATAGTACCAAATCTCCTTAGTATTCTTTTCATTTCCCTTCCCTCTAGTGAAAAATAGTACATTTGTCTTTACCCCTTGAGCATAGAATATACCTGTTGGAAGTCTTAAAATTGTGTGAAGATTGCATTTATTCATCAAATCTATACGAATATCCTTTCCAACTCCCCCTTCAAATAGCACATTATCAGGTAAAACTATACCTGCTCTTGCATTTCCAGTGGTATTCAAAGAGTTATAGATCACTTGTAAAAAGTTTAACTGCTTATTTGAAGTATCATAGATAAGGTCATCTCTAGTGGCTCTCTCTCCCCCTTTCTTTGTTCCAAATGGTGGGTTAGATAGAACAACATCAAAACCATTTAACTGCTTTCCAAACTCTGATAGAGTGTCACCTTGAATAAAGTTTCCCCCAATGTCGTGAAGAATAGCATTCATAAGCCCCAATCTATGTGTATCAGGAACTAACTCACAAGCAGAGAAAGCTTTAGTTTCTTGAAACTCTCTCTCCTCGTCACTGATAGTTCTCTCATCAGTTCCAAAATAATCATCATACTTGTTTCTTAGATATTTATCAGCCTCAATTATAAAACCAAAAGTCCCCCCAGCAGGATCGCAGATTTTTTCTCCTAAATCTGGAGCAACAATTCTCACAATAGAATCAATTAAAACTCTAGGTGTGAAGTACTGCCCTGCCCCTGACTTCTTCTCTGAGGCATTTTTCTCTAAAAGCCCCTCGTATAGATCCCCTAAATTTTCCTTATCTTCAGAGTACCACTCAATTTTATTGATCTCTGTAAATATCTTTTTAAGGTTTGCAGGTTCACCAATTCTTGTTTGAGCATTTCTATATATTGTTCCAAGAGTTGATGATGCTTTACCAAGATTTAAAAGAGCCTCTTGATACTTCCCTCTAAGCTCTGTACCATCAAGTTTAACTAGCTCTCCCCATCTGTACTCCTCTGGAATACCGATTTTCTCCTCTGTTTCCAACTCATTGGCAATTCTTAAAAATAGAATATATGTTAGCTCTGTTACATATTCGTGATATGTAATTCCGTCATCTCTCAATACATTACATAGATTCCATAGTTTTTGTACAATCTCATTATTAGTCATTTTTTTCCTCACAATCAATTTTTATATTTTTTAATACTATAAAGGTTTCCAAAGGAATTATTCCTTTGGCAGGGGTGTGGGGACAGAGTCCCTACTTTAATTTAGCAATATTCCGTTATAAATAATATCCATTATCTCATCAAGCTTACCTTGGAGAATCTCATCTATTTTTTTAATTCCCCCATACTGCTTTTTAAATATTCCACTATCAAAATCCTCTTTAGATATATACTCATCTTCACTTTTTAAAACCATCTCTATTCTGCTAATAATCTTCTCTTGACGAGCATTCCATCTATTCAATTTTTTGATTTTCTCCATAACTCTCTCAATCTTTCGATCTCTACTGATTAACTCCTCATCTTTTTCATCAATAGCATATTTTACAAAAGATAGAATATTTATTAAAATATCCTCATTTTTTAGGTTTTGATAAGCAGTATTAAGCTTTGTTTTGCTATATCCATAGGCATCTAATTTAGATTTAATATCCTTTAAATCCTCTTTAGTAAATGCTTTAGGATTTGTTTTCAATATCTTTAGTGCCTCAATTTTATCTTCATTTTCCTTGATATATTGTTTAAAACTTTCAAGATAATCTTCAGGAGTTTTATCCTTTCCAAAGCTTTGGTTGAAGTTTACAACAACATCATCTTCCTCAGCAATTATCTGGTAATTTTCCCTTTTTAAGCTATCCAAATATATTAAAAACTCTTTTTCCTTTTCTAAAACCTTGATCTTCTTGTTATCTGGGGTATTTTTCAGATCCACAAGATAGCTATCTATATTAGTTACCTCTTCTCCCCTCATATATCCAGATAATACCTTAATATCATTTGATTTTTTCTCTTTAATAATATTTTTCTTTCTTTGAATCCGTCCAATAATTTGATCCATAAAGTATGAAGTAGCCTTTTCATCACCCTTTATAGTGTCAAATTTTTCAAATAGCTCCTTTACAGAGGTTTTAGGGTTTGCCACCACAGGTTTCATATCTGAATACTTTTCTAAATCCTCATAGATTCCCACAGCATCATATATTTTAAAACACTCTTTTTTAATAGCTGGACAAAGTCTAGTTGCCCTACCTATCATTTGCTCATATAAAATTCTACTTTTAACCTTTCTTAAAAACACTAAATTACAGATTTTAGGCACATCTATACCAGTTGTTAAAAGATCAACTGTAACTGCAATAGTTGGGTAGTTATCATTTTTAAACTTTCTAATAAGCTTGTCCACATCTTTTACAGAGCCAGTTATCTTTTTAATCATATCGTTGTTCATAGAGTAATCCCCAAGTTTGTCATACTCCTCTTTTAAAATCCTAACAACCATATCAGCGTGCTCATCATTTGCACAAAAAATAAGGGTTTTCTCCTCACCAGTAGGATCAATTCTCTCTACCAGAGCACTGCAAATAGCACGATTAAACCCCTCTGTAATAACCTTTGTATTAAACTTGCTAACATCAAAATTAAGCTCATCCTCTAGGTTTTCTATTATTTTTACCTCTTGAGAAACCTTGTCATATACCTTGACTTCACAACCTTTTTCAAAAGTTATACCATCTTTAGAGAGCTTAGTTTCCATAATATATGGTGGCTCAAAGTCTACCAAATACCCATCTAATACAGCTTGTCTATATGAATACTCATACACAGGCTCACCGAAAATATCATAGGTGTGTAGAGCTGGTGTAGCTGTAAGAGCTATCTTGTCAGCATCAAAATACTCAATTACATTTCTATATTTACTTTGATACTCCTTCTCATCTCTAATCAATGTTTCCTCTTCAGTTGGTATCCTATCTAACACATACCCTCTATGTGCCTCGTCAACTATGATACAATCATACTTTCCAACTGATAGATAGTTCTCATCACTTGGAGAAAGCACCCTTTTTATAAGCCCTTGAATAGTTACAATATGCACCCTTGTATCAGTTTCAGGGAATTTCTCCTCAAGCCCCATTATACTATAAATTTTAGATAGTGGAAATTGCTCCTCAATCTTTACATTTTTAAAAGTATCATCTGCTTGTTCCCCTAAACTTGCCCTGTCCACAACAAACAAAATTCTGTTGTACTTCTTACTTTTTAGCAATCTGTATATCAATGCCAAGGCTGTTCTTGTTTTCCCTGTACCTGTTGCCATTGTTAAAAGTACCTTGTGTTTACCACCTATCAAAGCCTTTTCCACAGCCTCAATAGCCTCAGCTTGATAATATCTCAAATTAAGCCCATCAGGTGATCTAAGATAATCTAAAGAGTTTTCAGCCAATGTTTTATTAGCTAGCTCCTCATCTTTATTTAACAAAATCTCCAAATCCTCTGGAGCATAGAAACCTTTTAAAGCTTTTGGAAGATTTCCAGCTTTTCTACCATCTAAAAACCATATACCAGATTTCTCAATAAATTCCTTGTTGTATTCACGTCCATTTGCTGAAAATAGAAATGGTACTTTATAACTTCCAAAAGGTGAGCCATCACAGAAAGTTACACCCTCTCTAAGCTCTGCCCCCTTGGCATACATATCTGAGTCCACATTGAGAGCAGTTAGAACATCTACCCCCATTCTCTTTGCCTCAATCACCCCATAGAACTTGTTTTTATAGAAAAGTGCATAGTCAGCCCAACCTTGCTCACCATCCTCTTTTTTACAAGGCCACTCTGCTATTGCCATTGCCTTGCTTTTATCAGGTAAAACCTTTCTATATCTGTAATTCAACATAGGGGTATTAACTTCCCAACCAGCCTCTCTCAACTGATCATCAATTAAAACCCTTGTTTCTTCCTCACTTAATTCCATAGGCTTTTTGTTTTTGATAATTCTCTTTCTCTCTTCAGGTGTCTTAAATGAAATATCTTGAACCTTTAGATTTTGCAACTCCCTCTCTCTACTTTCCACTTGAGAGAGCAATGCCTCATATTTCTCTTTGTAATCTATATATTCAGGTGTTTTATAAACTATGTTGTCTGATGTGAAAGTGTAGTCACTACCATATACCTCATTGAACCACCCACAAAGTTTTACCACCAAAGATAGCAAAACCTCTGCCTCTGACAACTCCCCTTTCATATTGTGTACTGCTGTATTTCCAGCCTTTCTAATCTTATGGAAAATTCTATCTATATCATCTGGAATTAAACCATTTTCTTTTAACATTCTAATTCTATCAACTTGATTTTCAACCTCTGGTAACTCCTCAACTTTTACCATTAGTTTTGCTATATACTCCCCCAACTGCCTAATTTTAATAATTGCTGTGTTGGGATCTTTGTGCAGTGTGTATTCTGCCATCTCCCCAATTTGAGCTAAAGCACTCCAATCTTTTTTTAGAAAATAAAAATTAGTTGCCATTAAATCACCCCAAAATACAAATATCTTATATTTTTTAGATTATAGTTTTATTTATTGTTCATTTGCTTTTCAATTTTATCACTCTTTTTTTCAATGATAATTTTACTATCTTCAAATTTAACAATAACTTCTCTTTCCTCTTTAGTAATGCCCATTTGTGCAATCCAAGTTTTAGGAAGACTTATTCTAGTTGTATAAGTTCCCTTCCCATCACTATTAAACATTATTTTTAGTTCTCTCATAGTGTCTCTTTCTTTCATTGTTACACTCCTGTTGACTTTATCCAAATTAACTGTTATAATTATTATAGCAATACACTAAGTCTACTTGACGTAGAAAGATAAGGAGATATGGCGTTATCTCCTTATTTTAATAATAAAAATTTTATAAATCTTCCATAGATATTATCTTCTAATGGGAGATTTTTTTTATATCTAAAATAATTTCTTAATAGTGGACTTATAACTAATGGAATTAAAAATATTATTGCAATTATTATAACTACTTTCATCTATTTAATCCTCCAACTTTTTTATTTTCAAGGCTGGAGGAGATGGCGTTCTCCTCCAAGTGTGTTACTTTTTCTTACCTTTTTTATTTTGGCTTTTCTTTTCGTCGAAATATTTAAGCCATTCTCTAATTTCTTTAGAGATTAAAGGCAAGACAGCAATTAGTGCAACTAAGATGCTCAGCAATACACTCACCTCCTTGACAATATCATTATATAACGAACACCGTAAAAAAGCAATGTAATTTCAGTTTTTAAGCTTTGATTCAACTAAAAAAACCAGTCTACCTATTAAGTAAACTGGTTTTTTATTTTAGCTATCTGATTTTACACAAGCTTAATTTCTAATTTTTTCCCTAATGCCTTTGCCAATCTCTTTAAAAAATCTAAAGAGGGATTTGCATTTCCATTTTCAAGCCTAGAAATATTAGCTTGTTTTGTTCCCATTCTATCAGCTAACTCCCTTTGAGAGATATTTTGCTCCATTCTCTCTCCTATAACTTGTTTCATTAATTCTAACTCAGGTTGGAAATCTTCCCACTCTTTTTTAAATTCAGGGTCTTTTAATTGCTCGTTTAGATATTCTTTAAAAGTCATATTAATTCCTCCTCTCAAAATCAGCTTTATATTTCAATGCTTTCTCTATTTCGCTAGTTGGTGTTTTCTGTGTTTTTTTAATAAAACCATTGGTTAAAATAGCTCTATCTTCTACATAAAAGAAATAGAATATTCTTGTAATATCTGAAGAAAATTTTATTCTAAGTTCAAATATTCCATCTTTTATATATTTAGAATAAGGTTCTTTAAGGGTTCTACCCTTTTCTTCTAAAATAGCTATTTGTCCTAATGCTTTTTCTCTCATTTTTTTATCAAGATTATCAAGAAACTCTTTGACTGGAATTTCACCATTTTCTTTTTCATAAAAAATAACTTCCATAGCATCACCTTTTATTTTTATTATATCATACTTATAGTTTTTATGCTATATTTTTTTCTGCTTTTAATATAAAATTCCAAAAGTAGAGGAGCTTTAGCGACTACTACTTTTGAGATGCAGAAATGGAGTTTCTGCATACCTTAATTTATAAAAGTAAATTATTTCTTTGACAAAAATATCTTGTCGATGTTCCAAAAGTAGAGGAGTTTTAACGACTACTACTTTTGAGATGCAGAAATGGAGTTTCTGCATACCTCAAATTAAAATTCCTTTGACAAGTAATTATTGTCGGTGCTATAATAAAAATATGGAACCTAAATTCCAAAAGCTGTTTTTTAAAAAATAACAGGTTAAAATTTAATAGCTCCTTATATTTACTAGGACAGTTGCTCGTTAAATTACAATTTTCAAGAAAAAGTTGTACGAGTAAAAGGGAAGAAAAGAGAAATAGTACTAATTACTGAAACAAGTGATTAAAAAATGCTCCTTAATTTTTTGAATTAAAAATGCCTTTGATTCAGATAAATTCAAAAAAACAAGGGTATAAGGAGCCAACCATCTAAAACAAGGTTTAAAACTAGTTTGTAAGGGATAAATCCAACCGCATATAGAATAAAGTATAAGGAGCCAACCATCTAAAATAAGGTTTAAAACAAAAAAAGCACGATTAATTTCGTGCTTTTTTATAACTATTCTATTTAAACTTTCCATTAAAACCCTATTTTATCAATTTTATTCTCTACAATTTGACTTTTTGAGATATTATTGATATAATTAAGATACCAACCCGTATGGGGAACTTATAGTTGTTTAGATATTAATAAAAGTCGTTATGAAATAGGCTTTCACTTCGGTGAAAGCTTATTTCATGTTTATAAGGAAGTAACGACCCTTGTAAGCAGTAGATATCTAAACACTATTAGGAGGTAGAGAAATGGCTGTAACCATTCATCAGCTAACAATTCCAAAAGTAGAGGAGCTTTAGCGACTACTACTTTTGAGATGCAGAAACGGAGTTTCTGCATACCTTAATTTAAAATCTCTTTGACAAATAGTTTCTGTCAGTGCTATATTATAAATATAAAACTTCTAAAAGTATAATAAGCTGACCAGATATAATAAGGTTTGAAACACATCTTCCTTTGCTTGCTGAAGTTGTGCCTCAGCGTATAAAGAGCCGACCAGATAAAACAAGGTTTAAAACTTTTTAACAGCTTCCATAACAATCTCTTTATCATCTTGGTATAAGGAGCCAACCAAATATAATAAGGTTTGAAACTCCTAACCATGCACCACTATATCCTTCACACTCAACAATGTATAAGGAGCCAACCAGATATAATAAGGTTTGAAAAGAAAAGCACGATTAATTTCGTGCTTTTTTCTATCTTATATAATTTTCCTTTACTTTTCTAAAATAAAATTTTATAATATTTATATATATAAATAAAAAGGTGAGTTATTAATGGCAGTATCATATGATAAATTATTTAAAATATTGCAAGAAAAAGGAATAAAAAAAACAGAACTTTTAAAAAAATTAAAACTTTCTTCTGCTACTATTGCTAAATTATCAAAAAATGAATTTGTCTCTTTAGAAGTATTAGAAAAAATATGCCAATGTTTAAATTGTAATATTGAAGATATCTTTGAATTTGTTCAGGAAACTAAAAGTCCTTTGTTAAAACAATTAATAGAGGAAAAAGGAATTAAATTAAAAGGTGGTATATATCATCAAATTCAAATTAACTTTGCATATAATTCTAACCATATAGAGGGAAGTAGGCTTTCTGAAGATCAAACAAGATATATTTATGAAACACATTCTATAATTTCAAATAAAGAGGAAACCATATCTATAAATGATGTTAATGAAACTTTAAATCATTTTAGATGTTTTGATTATATATTAGAAAATGTCAATATATTAACTGAAGAATTGATAAAAGAGATACATAAAATTTTAAAAACAAATACTCTTGATAGTTTACAAGATTGGTTTAAAGTTGGAGAGTATAAGTTGAGACCTAATACAGTTGGTGGAAAAAGAACTACTCCTCCAAGTAAAGTTAAAGGTGAAATGAGAAAATTGCTAAAAGAATATAATGAAAAAGAAAATATAACTTTTGATGATATAATAGAGTTTCATTATAATTTTGAATCTATACACCCTTTTCAAGATGGAAATGGTAGAGTGGGAAGATTAATAATGTTTAAAGAATGTTTAAGAAATAATATTGTTCCATTTATTATAGATGAAAAATACAAAGCTTTTTATTATAGAGGATTAAAAGAGTTTGAATATGAGAAAGGATACCTAATAGATACTTGTTTATCAGCTCAAGACAAATTTAAAGAATTGTTAGATTACTTTGAAATAGAAGAAACTACCAATAAATAATTATTGGTTTTTACCTAAAACGTATAATTGAATCACTTACCACTTTAAAAAGTGGGGACTTCTTGCCTGTTAGTTTAAAAATAAAACCCTATGTTAATAACTAACATAGGGTAATATCTTAATCACCAAAAAGTTTTCTACCAAGTGACCACACTACTCCAACAGCTGCTCCAACTGCAACTACTGGTGCTGCTGCTACTGCCACTGCCCCAACTGCTGCTGTTCCTGCTACAATAGCTCCACCTACTGTTGTTGCTCCCAATGTTGTTACTGCCCCACCTAGAGCTGTTCCAACCCCAGTAATACCTGTTGCCATAGCACCTCCCACAGCAGCTCCTGCACTAGAGATTCCACCTACAACTGTTGCAGCTGCTCCACCAATAGCTGTACTAGATACTGCTGCCCCTACACTTGAAACCCCACTTGCAATAGTTCCACCAATAGCTGTACTTGTTAAAGCTGTTGTTGCTGCCCCAGTGACATAACTAGTTGCCCCAGCTACAACTGTATCCTTAGCTATATCAATTGTTGCCTCATCTAAACTTTTATCCCCACTGAAAACATCAACTATATTACTTCCCAAACTCATTCCAGCTCCAAAACAAGCTCCACTTTTAGCAGCACTAACTCCTGTTGTGTGACAATTTTTTACAACTTCCTTTGTTTTATAAGCATAAGATGTTAATTTTGCATTTTTGCTATTTAAAAGTTTACCCTCTTTTTTCATAGCATCAGCCATTCTTGAAACCTCTCTATCTGTAACAGAGGATTTTTCATATTTTATACCTCTATTGTCTAAACTTCTACCAAATTTGTCAGCATCATTGTTGATAACTAAAGTTTGCCCATCATCTACATATCTAGTAAAATCCTTTACACTTTGCCCTTCATATCCACATTTAGCTTGGATTCTTTTAACTACCTTGCCACTTTTCATATGAACAATTGCAATATCAGCAATTCCATTGTCATCTAAAACAACTGCCTTAAATCCCTTGTCTAAAAGCTTAGAGTTTAACTCCTCTGAAACACGATTTTCAAAAAGAAATCCCTTTAAATTTCCTCTATTTACATCTAGTTTAGAGATATTTTCAAATGTTTCATTGATAATGCCATTTCTTTGTGCCCCTGATGATAAATGCTTTCCAGCCCCATAAATACCTGAATAATTTTTCTTATTTTTCATAAAACTCCTCCGTTTTTATTAAATGTTAGTTAAAAATTGCCAATTAATCTAAGATCTCATCAATTATAGTTTTTAAAAGTAATAATATCATTTTTCTCACCCTTTCTTCCCTTTGGTAAATCCATTTTAACAACTAGGTTTACCAAATTTTTTAATTTTTTTACTTTTTTTCTTTTCCCTTTCCCTTTACAACTTTAGTTTATCAGAACTCAATTACCATATTTTTTAAAAAATTACCTTTTTGAAAATAGATTATTTTTGACATTTTTATTTTAAATATGGTATAATATTAACTAAGTTAAGGGAGAGATGATAGGAAAAAGGCTAATATTACATTAAAAAAATAGTGATAATTAGAAATAGGAATTATTATAATCTCTGTTATATAACAAAAATAGAGAAAATTTGTTTCTGAAATAGGGAAAAAATATAAAAGTGTTTTCAATTTACAAACCTATACTTATATTATTCACATTGCACCAAGTGGCAGTAATTGAGGGTTTCAGCAATTTACCTATTAGGAGACACTACCAGTTAAAATAAGGTTTAAAACTAGCTGCATACATTGCTATTAGTCCAACTAGTCCCATTTATTTAATTAGGAGACATTACCAGTTAAAATAAGGTTTAAAACCCATTCTCATATAATTTAACAGCTTGATTACGAGCATTATTATAAGATATTACCAGTTAAAATAAGGTTTAAAACAAAAAAGCACGATTAATTTCGTGCTTTTTTTGTGTTATAACTATTTTATTTCAGATATAATATCCAACCCCAATAAAAAAAGCTACTATAAACCAATATAATTATTGATCTATAATAGCTTAATCTACCTCACCTTTATCAACACAACCTCTGATTGAGTCCCTACCCTAATAGGTGGACCCCATGTTCCATAACCTGAAGAGATAATCACATTTGTATCTTGAAACTTTCTGTAACCATAATCCAACTTAAAAATTCTCTTAGTAAATAGCCCCCCTGGGAAAAACTGCCCCTTATGAGTATGCCCAGACACTTGCAAAAACACCTTGTTTTCAATAGTTTCATCAATAGAATCTGGAGTGTGTTCCATATATAACACTGGCTTTTCTTCACTCCCCTTTAAAATCTCCCTCAAGGGTTGTTTAGAGTAGTTGTCACGAGATGCCACATAGAAACTATCATCTATTAAAACTTTACTATCCCTTAAAACAGTTACATTTTCATAGGTATTTAGCCTATCGGTAAACTCTTTAACTCCCCCACCATAGATATCATGGTTTCCAATATTGACAAAAACCCCATATCTACTTTTAATATCTTTAAAATTTTCAAGCATATTTTTTTCAATTACAGGTTTTAAGTGCATATCAACAGTGTCTCCAGCCACTAAAACTATATCTGGATTCAAATTATTTACTGTTTCAACTAATTTCACCATTGAGCTATTTCCATTGATATACCCCAAATGAATATCTGAAATTAAAACAATATTTAAAGGCTCTTTAAATCTATCCTCTCCATTGATTTCATACTCCTCTACAACTGTACTCCACTTAAAATATGTTCCCACAATTAAGAGAATTGCAACAGTGGGGATAACAAACTTATAGAGATCTACTCCCACTCTATTTTTTAAAATAAGATTTCCACCAAAGGCAACTATATAGAGAAGTCCACCATATATAATAGATGCCATAAAGTAATAGACTATATAGGATAAAATCTGATTAACTTCATATGAGAAGTTTGCAGAAAAATATCTGCTACGTATCACATAAAGATACATAAGAGAGCTTATACCTATTAAAATCAAGGTAAAAACCATTTTAAAATTTGTTGGGATAATATGCTTTGCTGTCATATATATAGTAAAACAATTTCCAAGAAAAAAGGTTAATAATAGCATAAAAAAATAATTCATAATCTACTCCATTTTTTTTAAGTTACCTACATAATACCATTTAGAGTAGACTCTAAGTCAAGAATTTTTTTATTATAAAATAAAAATTGCACCCTCCATCTTAGCTGTCTAAGATTTTAGGTGCAATAAATTTTATTAAACCTTATTAAAGTTTTTTAACTCTGCTAACTCCTCTTCTATGCTCTCAATATTTGCCTTCTCATCATTGATAGCCATAGCCATAAGAGTTCCCTCAACTATTGGAGCATCAGCAATTTTAACCTTTGCTCTATCATAGCTCTCATCAAGAAATTCCATAGCCATTTCACTATTTAAAATAGAACTTCCAATATCACAGAATATTAAAACTCCCTCATTAGTATAAGCTTTCTCAATAGCATCTTTTATTCTCATAGGATCTGAACCTAGGTTTCCACCCTCAGTTCCACTACCATTGATCACAGGGAAATCATATTTTTTCATCTCATTACATAGCTCAATAACTTCGTGAGCTAACTTTTCACTATGTGAAACGACTACTATTCCTACCATTTTTTCACCTCTATTTATTTAACTCTTCACAGATAGTTTTGATTATTAAGTATGAAGAAACAGATCCAGGGTCAAGATGTCCTATACTTCTTTCACCTAAATAGCTTGCTCTACCTTTAGTGGCAATAATATCCTTTGTAGAGTTCATTCCAATTTCACCTTGAGCTAAAGCATCTTTAAAAGCCTCTTTAATATCCTTTCCACCTTCAACAGCAGATTTTAAAGCCTCATAAGCAGGGATTTGTGTATCTAGCATTGTCTTTTCTCCCTTAACTGCCTTACCTCTCATTTGAATACCTTTTATCATCTCATCCCAAATAGCCACTATATCATTAGGTGATACAGTTTCAGTCTTTTTCAAATAAGCAGTTGCTTTCATAAGAGCAGTTGCATACAATGCCCCTGATGCTCCTCCAACATTTGACATAAGTAGCATAGTCATCTTATTGAAGATATCAGCAGGTTTCATATCAGCCATTTTTGGTAGTTCAGCCTCAATCTTTTCAAAACCTCTAGCTAGGTTTACTCCGTGATCTCCATCTCCAATCTCTCTATCAAGTTCAGTTAAATAATCTCTGTTTTCAATAATTGTATCACTTATTTTTCTGATTATTTCTAGTAATTCCATCTGTTTTCCTCCTAAAATCTTTTGAAAGCTGGAGTGTCAGCTTTAGCTTTTAACATCTCTTTCATCTCGTCATCTAGTTTAACAAGAGTGATTGAGAATCCTCCCATATCTAGTGAAGTCATGTAGTTTCCAACTATAGTATCAAATACTTTTATATTTTTTGATGCAAGAACATCAGCAACTCTATTGTTGATTATAAATAGCTCAATCAATGTAGTTTCTCCAAGTCCATTTACTAAAACAGCAACTTCATCATTTTCAGCTAGATTTGATTCAGCTAAAAGTTTATCCAATAAGTAATCTACATGAGCATCAGCATTTTGCATCTTTTCTCTATGAGTTCCAGGCTCTCCGTGAATACCTAATCCAATTTCAACTTCATCTTCAGGTAGTTCAAAACTCATTTTTCCAGTTGTAGGAACATAACAAGGTTTTAGTGACATTCCCATAGTTTTAATTCTGCTTATAACTTTATTTCCAAACTCTTCAAGTTTTTCAAGTGAATATCCTTTTTCAGCAGCAGCTCCAACCATTTTATGTACAAGAACAGTTCCTGCAATTCCTCTTCTTCCAACTGTATAAGTACTGTTTTCAACAGCTATATCATCATTAACTATTATCTTTCTAACTTCTATTCCTTCCATTCCAGCCATTTCAGCAGCCATTTCAAAGTTCATTACGTCACCACTATAATTTTTAATGATAAGTAATACTCCAGCTCCACTGTCAACAGCTTTAATAGCCTCATAAACTTTATCAGCACTTGGTGATGTGAAAACCTCTCCAGCAACTGCAGCATCAAGCATTCCACAACCTACAAATCCAGCATGAGAAGGTTCATGTCCACTTCCACCACCACTGATAAGAGCAACTTTCCCATCTTTCTTTTCTTTTCTAGCAATAACTGGTAAATCTTCTACTTGTCTCAATGAGTTAGGATAAGCTTTTAGCATTCCACTAACCATTTCATTTACAATGTTCTCAGGATTGTTAATCATTTTTTTCATAAAGTTTACCTCCGTGTATTTGTTATAAAAAAAGCTTAAAATAATCCCCCTGCATCTCTACAAGAAAATTATTTTAAGCCTCTCCATTCCACCTAGCTTTATTCAATTCTATAATAGAATTTTAATCTATTTTAGCCCCTTTGTCAATAGGACTAAAACAACTGAAAGAACATTTTTAAGATAGTTAGAACAGTTACAATTAAAAATATTGGTTTTATAAATTTGTTTCCCTTTAATATAGCACAGTGAGAACCACATTGAGCCCCTAAAAACATCACTATCGAAATAGGGATACCATAGTTTAAAAGAATCTTTCCATTTGCTAAAAACACTAAAAACCCTGTAACATTCCCAGCTAGATTCAATATTCTAGCATTTCCATTTCCATTGATAAAATCATATTTGAAAATTTTAATCAAGAAGAAAGCTAAAAAAGATCCTGTCCCTGGTCCTAAGAAACCGTTGTAAAACCCTATTACCAGTGCCATAATAGCCCCTTGAATTAGATTTTTCTTAGTCAATCCTTCAAACTCATTCTCTTGTCCAATTTTCTTATTAAATAGAGTGTACAGAAACACCAACACAAGAGCAATAAAAACAATGTAACTTATATACTCAGCACTTGTTCTTATAACAGCTTTTACCCCTATAAATGCCCCTGTAAAAGAGAAAGGGAGAAGATACTTCATAAGTGTCCAGTTTACCTTTCCAGAACGAGCATAGTTTATACTACTTCCTATACTTGAGAAAAGCCCTGACATCTTATTAGTTCCCAATGCCAGATGTGGTGGTAATCCAGATGCCATATATGCAGGTAGGGTAATTAGCCCTCCTCCACCAGCAATAGAATCTATAAATGAGCCTAAAAAGCATAAAATTGCTAAAACTAAAAATTTTATTGTAAATAACTCTTCAAACATAAATCCCCCCTAAAAATCCTATAAATTCATAATACTTCTATGAACTAACTCACCATTGTTTTTTATTTTTAAAATCTCAGCAAGAATCTCAATAGCTATCTCTTCAGGTGTACCATCAGAGATTTTTAAACCTATTGGAGCATAGATATTGTCACTCCACTCTCCTAAGTTCTCCTTTAAAGTAGTTATCTTTCTTCTACTTCCAATGATACCTATATATTTTGCCCCTCTATCCTTTACAAGATTCAGCACTTTCTCATCTAAAAGATGCCCTCTAGTAGCAATTACAATATATGTTTCCCCTGTGATAACTTCATTTTTTAAAATATCTTCAAAATCTCCTAAAGTCAATTCTGGACAATCTTTTTTTAACTCCTCTCTATCATCTATAATCTTTGTATTAAAACTTAGATTTTTACTGATATTAAAAAGCTTTTGCCCTATGTGTCCAGCTCCACAAATCAAAAGTTTTGGACTTGGTGAGAATATTTTAACAACTCCCTTCATATTTCCTCCACAGTTCATTCTTAACTCATCATCAGTTGTAAGGTTGTATGAAAACTCTCTACAAACCTCATCTGTATCCAACATCTCTCTAGTTGAATTTATCAACTTATACTCAATATTTCCCCCACCGATAGTTCCAACTATTGAATCTCTGAAAATTCCCATAATAGTTCCAGCTTTACGAGGAGTTGAGCCACTTGTTTCAGTTACAGTTACAAGTCCTGCTTTCTCCCCTCTATTTACTCTTTCAAATATCTCTTTTAAGATTTTCTCTTCCATATATTTATAACACCTTTTTCTTCTTTAAATATAATATGCTTTCCAATACTGCTCCACCAATATTTCTTGCTTTATCTGAAATAGTGAAACAGTTGTCTTTCTCGCTAATTCTTGGATCAATATCAGCTATTTTTAAACCTTTTTTCACCTTATAACCATCTCTAATAATTCCACGTAGTACCCCAGAGATTGAGGCATAGATCTCATTGTTTCCAACTACTGCTATAACATCTCCCTTCTCTACTACATTTCCAATTTTTTCAATATTTGTAATAACTCCAGAATAGTCACTATAAATCACACGTTCTATTCCAAAACCAGCAATAACCCCGGGAACTCCAGTATTTTCACTAGCTCTCCCCTCTTCAATAATTCTACCTAAGTTGTGCCCTCTCATTGTTTCAATTACAATATCCACATCCTCAGGAGCAGAGAACCCAGGACCTAGAGCAATAGTTATTAGTGCCATACTTCTCTTAGTACCAAAGTTTTGTTTAGCCAAGATACCATCTACCACTGCCAAAGGCTTTAATCTCTCAATCACTTTACCTCTTGAATCTATCATTACAGGAAGAATATCACTATCCCAACAATCTTGAATTTCCTCATCATTGGCAACTAATCTAGCTTTTATCCCCTCTATCTCAATCTCTTTTTCATATACTGCCTCACAAAAAGCAACCTTTCTTCTAATAGCTGAGGGAGTTTCAGTTTCCAACACTAAGACTTTAAAACTACTGCGATATAGCTTTTGAATAGCTCCACTAGCTATATCTCCCCCACCTCTAACTACAATAATATCATCTATATTTTTCATAATTTGCCTCACTTTATAATTTAATCCTACTTAAAGGATAGTTTAGTTTTTACTTATTGTCAACCTAAAAATATTTACAAAATAAAAACAGGCATTTATCACCTGTTTTTACATAATTTTTTTATTTTCCAAATGAGCAGTGTGGGAAGTGACAGATTTCACAATTTAAGCATAATCCCCCATGTCCATATTTTGCAATATCTTCAAATGTTAATTTTTCCTCTGCTAACACTCTTGGTAAAACTAAATCAAATACAGTTCTTTTAGCATACATCACACAACCTGGTAACCCTAAAATTGTCTTATTATCTTTATATGCAACTAAAAGCATAGCCCCAGGAAGTACAGGTGCACCATAAGTTACAAGCTCCCCTCCAACCTCTTTAATAGATGTAGGTGTCATATCATCTGGATCTACTGACATTCCTCCAGTACAGATTACAAGCTCTGCATCACTATTTAAAGCTTTCTCTATCTCTGCCTTTATTACCTCTTTATCATCTGGACAAAATACATGTGAAACTACTTCACAGTTGTACTCTCCAACCTTCGATTTTATAACAGGTCCAAACTTATCTTGAATTCTTCCATAGAACACTTCATTTCCAGTTGTAATAACAGCTGTTTTCTTAGGATAGATCTTTTTAACTGAGATTATATTTTTCTTACAAATCTCCTCTAATCTCTCAATTTTCTTTTCATCTATAACAAGGGGAATAATTCTAGTTCCTGCTATCTTTTCCCCTTTTTTTACTGGAGTATTGTTGTGAATTGTAGATATTATTATCTCATCTATTGAGTTAGCTTTTAATAACTCATCTACATCAATAGAAACTATTCCATCTTCAGCAGCAAAAAAATCTATTTTTCCCTCTTTTATCTCTCCAAATACCAATCCTTCTCCAGCAACATGATCTTTTATTCTAATTGCTGCTTCATTCTCATGTAAAGTTCCCTCTGATTTTTCCCATACATATAGGTGATCTTTTCCAAGTTTTAAAAGTTCTGGTATATCTTCCTCTTTAATAATATGTCCCTTTTTAAAGGCAACTCCCTTAAACTCCCCAGGAACAATTCTTGTAATATCGTGGCATAATACATGTCCAACTGCATTTTTAGTATCTATAACTTTCATTTTTTCAACTCCTATTTTTCTAAAACTATAACTTTATCCCCTTCACTAATAGTTCCACCTTTTAAAACTATTGCAAATATTCCCTCTTTTGGCATTATACACTCTCCAACTTTATGGAAGATCTCACAGTGTGAATGGCACTCTTTTCCTATTTGAGTTACTTCTAAAAGCACTCCATTAATATCTATTTTTGTTCCAACTGGTAGATTTCTTAAATCTATTCCTGAAACAATTATATTCTCTCCAAAAGCTCCTTTCTCTACAAAGCCACCTCTTGTTTTAAAATCTTCAATCTTCTCATGTGAAAGCAGACTTACTTGTCTATGCCAATTTCCCCCATGAGCATCGTTTTTTAGTCCAAATCCCTCTATCACTTCACAGCTGTGGATATTTACTTTTTCAGTTCCCTTTTTCTCACTAATACAAACAGCTATAACCTTTCCTTCCAATTTTATCCTCCTATTGCATTCATATTTTTCATCTCTTCAGCTTCATTTTCTTTTCCGAAAAGATGTTTTTCAGGTTTATTGAAAATCTCTTGTTTTAAAATCTCTTTTATCTCATCTTTTCCAATATTTTTATCTAAATACTCTTTAATATTGATATTTCCTTTGGTATTTAAACATCTTTTAATTACTCCATCAGATGTTAATCTAATCTTATTGCAAGTTTCACAGAAGCAACTATTGATAGGACTGATAAAACCTATTTTTCCCTTGCTATCTTTTAATTTATAGTAAGTTGAAACACCTTTTATCTCTTTGTAATCTCTATCAAATCCAAAGTTTTTTTCCAATCTATTATATATCTCACTGTTGTTTATTCCTGTAAAATTTTTCCCTTGTCCAATGGGCATAAGCTCTATAAATCTTACATCTAACTTGTTATCTATTGTTAATTTTACTAGATCATCAATAGCATTTTCATTTATATCTTTGATAATAACACTGTTAATCTTTACTTCAAGATTTAATTTTAGAGATTTCTTTATTCCATCTAAAACTTTTTCTAGCTCCCCACCTCTTGTTATAGAGAAAAATTGCTCTCTATCTAAGGTATCTAAGCTTATATTAACACCATCTAAACCTGTATTTTTTAGATCTTCTATCTTCTCAGCTAACAAGATTCCATTTGTTGTAATATATATTTTTTCTATTCCTCTATCTTTAATCCCCTTTACAAGTTCAACTATATCTTGACGTAAAAGAGGTTCTCCCCCTGTCAATCTGATTTTTTTTATATTCAGTTCCACCCCAACCTCAACTATGGCAAAAATATTTTCCTTTGTTAAAACTTCACCACAAGTTTTAGGGGCACTACCTTCAGGCATACAATATATACATCTTAAATTACAACTTTCAGTTAAGGATATTCTAAGATAGTCTATCTCTCTTCCCCAGCTGTCTTTCATTTCTACTCTCCTATCTTCTTTGATTGTTATTCTATTCTGATTTTATTTTCATTCCATCATTTATTATACCTATTTTTCCATAAAATGACAAATTTTTTTCTGATAAATTTAGAAAGAAATTTCTTTTACTTTTCTTTAACAGCTACTGTTCCTGTTACGACACTATACTAATACAGTATATAGTTTCTTATAAAAAAGTTGCTTGCTGCGAAAAAAATGTTATAATTAACATATAAAGAGGGGATAAATATTGATTTATAAAAATAAAAAGTAAAATGAAAGAGGGATTTTATGTTAAAACTGTATGAAAATCTTTTAAATAAATCTATTGAAGCATTTATTCTTGGAATAGAAATTTATAATAAACCTACTATAAAGTATAGAGTGGAAGGATTTAGTTTTTTTATCTGTAATGCTTGGGAGTTAATGTTAAAAGCACATATATTGAATTCTTTTGGTGAAAATGAGCTTTACTATAAAGATAATCCTGAAAGAACAATTACATTAGAAAATTGCATAAAAAAAATTTTTACAAACGATAAGGATCCTTTAAGAAAAAATTTAGAAAAAATAGTAGAATTAAGAAATACAAGTACACACTTTATTACTCAAGAATATGAAATGCTATATATTCCATTATTTCAATCTTGTATATTTAATTTTAATGATAAAATGAAGTTATTTCACAATATTGATATGACAGATCATATTCCTCAAAATTTTTTAACACTAGCTATTAGTATGAAAGCAATTGATTTACAAGAAATTCGGGTTAAATATCCTGAAGAAATATCTACAAAATTTGAAAATTTACACAATGAAATTACTTCTCTTTCAAGAGAAATGAATAGCAATTTTTCTATTCGAATTGATCATTACCATATCCTTACAAAAGATAAAGCAAAAGCAACTTCAATAGTTTATATTGATAAGAATGCTGATACTGGTATAAAAGTTTTAAATAAATTACAAGATCCAAACGAAACACATAAATATAACGCAAAAGCTTGTATAAGTCTGATAAATAAATATATTTTTAAAAATAAGTTACCTTTTAATAGTTATAGTACAAGCGAAATAAAAAAAGCAACTTTTAGTAATTATCATTTTAATTTATTTACTAAATATTTTAAAATAAAAGAAAATCAAAAGTTATGTTATACTTATAAAACTGGAAGTCAACCTCTATATTCTTATTCTTTACAATGTATTGAATTTATTGTAGATGAAATAAAAAAAGACCCAGAAAATATAATTGCAATATTAAAACAAAGAATGAAAAAAAGCTAACCCCAGGAGCAAAGGAATTCTAAGTGCACAGCACCTACTCTCATTCGAGAACCCAGCTATAACCCTTCACAAGTTAGCTTAAAAGACAACTATCTTTTGTACTTAAATTTTACCATAAAAGTTGCTAAATAGCAACATACAAAATAAAAAATAGCCCCTGCTGGTAATAGAAAGCGAGGTGAAAAATGAACAAATTAGAAAAAATATATTCTCTAAAGAGAGAGTTAAACAGTAGACGTTCACTTTCGCAAAGTGAAATTAAAAGAATTAGGGAAAATTATGTTATAAAAAATACATATAACTCAAATGCTATTGAGGGTAATACTCTTACTGAAATGGAAACAAGGGTTATATTGGAAACTGGTATTACTGTGGCTAAAAAGACTTTAAGAGAGCATCTTGAAGTAAAAAACCATGCTGAAGCTTTGGACTTCATAGAAGATTTAAAAAACACTCCTCTTTCTGAATATGATATAAAATCTATTCACACTATAATTTTAGATGGAATAGATAGACTTAATGCTGGAAGATATAGAACTAATAATGTGGAAATAGGGGGAGCTACACACCCTGTCACTCCAAGTTATTTAATCCCAGAGCAGATGAACGACCTTTTAAAATGGTATCATTCAGAGGAAATTACTTTAAATAAGATAATAGAATTTACTTGTAGGTTTATTAATATCCACCCTTTTATTGATAGAAATGGAAGAGCTTCAAGACTTTTAACAAACCTTGAACTTTTAAAACTAGGTTATCCCCCAATAACTATTTTAACTATTGATAGATTAGAGTACTATCAAATTTTAGATAAAAGCTATTATGGAGATTATATCCCTGCATATGATTTCTTCTATGATCATATTATTAAAAGTTTAGAAGAGTATTTAGAATATACAAAATAAAAAAACAGATAAACAAAAAATCAAAAAGGGTTTGCAACCGAAATTGCAAACCCTTTTCTCTATAAAATATCTTGGGGAAAGATTTTATATATAATATATAACATCTAATTGTGACAATTGTGTGACAAAAACAAAATTTAATATTATTTTTAAATGTTGTGTAATTTTTTTAAAATAATGTGTACTAAAATTATATAATATTCATTTTATCAATCGTTTTTCTTGATTTTATAAAGCATAGCATATAAAAGTGGAACTACAAACAATGTAAGCATTGTAGATGCTGTAAGTCCAAACACTATTGTAATAGCCATATCCCCATAAAGTGGATCAAACACAAGTGGCAACATACCAAAAATTGTTGTTACAGATGCCATAGAAACAGGACGAATTCTACTTACAGCAGAATCAATTACAGCTGTATATGGATCTTTTTTCTCAATATTGATCTCATATTTAATCTCATCAATCAATACAATAGAGTTCTTAATCATCATACCTGTTAAACTGATAGCTCCAATTATAGACATAAATCCAAATGAACGTCCAGAAATAAATAACCCTGGAGCAATTCCAATAAATGAAAGAGGCAGGATAACAAATATTATAAATGGATCTCTTAAACTAGCAAATAGGAATACACATATAGAGAACATTATAATACCTTGTAGTGGTACAGATGAAAGCACAGCAGAGACATTTTTATTTTGTTCATAGTACTCTCCACCCCATTCAAGTTTATAATTTGCTGGGATATCTAACTTTTCAACCTCTTTTGCTATCAACTTTCTAACACTTTCAGCAGTTTGTCCATCTTTCACATCACATTGAACAGTAATTGTTCTAACTCTGTTTCTTCTATGAATTTCAGGATCTTCCCATTTAAGCTCCTCTTTTTCAATTATCTTATTAAGAGGTAGATTTTTCAATCCAAGCCCCCAAACAGGAATCTGTCCAATACTATTTACATCAATCTGTTGTCCCCCTGATTTCTCTCTAATAACTATCGGCATAAGCTCTGTCCCCTCTTTGTACTTACCAATAGTAACTCCATCAGTTGCCTTACTTATAGAATTAGCCACATCCATAGGAGAGATCATATTCTTTCTCTCTACATTTTGAGCCAATTTAGGAGCCCAAGTTAAAACTTTGTTTTTCCAATCTGTTTGAATATTTTCTGTGTGAGGAGTCTTTCTCATAATATTCATAACATCCTTTGAAAGCTCTCTCAATACATATGGATCAGCTCCAGAGATTCTAAGCTCAACAGGGTATCTAGTAGGGATACCATTTACATATTTTCTAATCTCAACCCTTGCATCAGGGATATTTTCACTTACAAACTTCTTAATATTTTTTCCAACTCTATTTACACTATCCAAATCTTTAACAGCTACAATTATTTGTGAAAAACTTTCATTAGGTAGCTCTGGAATCGTTGCAACATAGTATCTTGATGGTGAGCCACCAATAGCTCCAGCAGCAACAGTTACATTTTCATCTTTTAAAATCTCATTTTCCACAATCTTACTTATCTCATCAGTTTTGTTCAGAGATGTTCCCTCTGGCAACCAAAGATTGACAACAAAACCTTTTTTGTCTGAATCTGGGAAGAATGTAATAGGCAATCTTGTAAATAGTATCATTGAAAATACAAATGCTCCAATTACGATACCTAGAGATAGAACTCTATGAGCTAAAACTTTTTCTAAGAAATTGTGACAAAACTCAAAGAATTTCTCTTTTTTCCCTTTTTCCTCTCTCTTTTTAACTTGTAGGAAAAGATCACAGAACACAGGGATTTGAGTAAGAGCAAGAACCCAGCTAAGCCCTAATGAAACAGCCATTATCCAGAACAAGCTTGAGATATACTCCCCAGCATCTGTTGGCATCAAGTACATTGGCAAGAATGCCATTACAGCTATAACTGTTGCTCCAAGTAGTGGAATAGCTGTTTTCTTAGCTGTTTTAGTCAATGAAGTGTATCTATCCTCCCCTTTCTCCATATCTGCAAGAACCCCATCAACAATAACAATAGCATTGTCAACTAACATTCCCATTGCAATTATAAATGAACCTAGAGAAACTCTCTGCATATCCATCTTAACTGCTAACATATATATCAATGTACCTAAAATTGAAAGAATAAGCCCACTTCCAATGATAAGTCCACTTCTCATTCCCATTGTAAATAACAGAACCCCAACAACTACCACAACTGATGCTACAAGGTTGCTTACAAACTGCCCAATAGCTGTTGTTACAAGCTCTGGCTGATAGTAGATCTTCTCAATCTCAATCCCCTTAGGTAAATTAGATTTTATCTCTTGTAACTTCTCCTCAATCTGTTTACCTGTATCAATTACGTTAGTACCTGTTTCAGGAGAGAGCATAAGCCCCATAGCCTCTTTCCCATTATATCTCATTTTGTTTCTAATAGGTGTAACTTGAGATTTCTTTATAGTTGCAATATCTTTAAGAAGTACAACCTCTTCTCCCCCTCTTAAATTATCCTTAGAGAAGATAACTAAGTTTCCAATGTCCTCTAAAGAGTTGAACCCCTCATTAATATTTACTCTTATCTTTAGATCTCCATGCTCCATACCACTGCTATATGCTGGAAGATTTTGAGATAGGAAAGATGCAAGTATCAACTTTTCATTTATTCCAAGAGCAGATACCTTTTCTCTATCAATAAGTACCTCAACTGCTGTGTCCACTTTTCCATAAACAGTTGTTTTTGATACACCTGAAAGTCCTTGAAGTTCTCTTCTAATATATGTAACATAATCGTTAAGCTCCTCTGTTGAATACCCATCACTTGTAATAGCAAAGAACATTCCATATACATCTCCGTAATCATCCATTACAATAGATGGCAATGCTCCAGTAGGAAGTTTGCTCTGTACATCATTTATCTTCTTTCTAACATTATCCCAATATTGATCTATAACTTCAGCTTTCAGATCCTCTTTTAGCTTGATTTTAACCTCTGAATATCCAGCCTTTGACATACTCTCTATATACTCAGTATGCCCAATCTGTTGCAATGCACTCTCTATCTCATCAGTTACCTCAAGCTCAACTTGGTGAGGGTTTGCCCCGGGATATAGAGTTAAGACAATAGCCTCTTTTACTCTAAATTCAGGATCCTCTAACTTCCCTAATTTTACATAGGAAAGTATCCCACCAACTATTAAAATCACTGTAAGATAGATAGTTACAACTCTATTTTTTATAGAATAATCAATTATACTCATCTTCCTCACCTCTACATTATATTTCCAACATTTGTCTTACTAGGTTCAGGAAGAAGTTTAACCTTTTCTCCATCAACTATATTATTAACCCCTGCACTTATAACCTTATCATCTTTTTTTAGCCCCTCAAGAATCTCAATAGTTCCATCATTTTTAAGGTTTCCTATCTTTACATCCTTGGCAACTGCTGTACCATTTTCAAATATATATACTTTGCTACCATTGTCTTCAAATAGAGCAGTCACAGGGATGAAAATCTCTTTTCTAGCATCAATGTTTGATTTTACAATAACCTTTCCACTACTTCCAACTCTAATATCATCTCCACCTTTTATCTCAAAAACTACTGGATAAGTTATCTTTGCAAACTCTGGATTTTTTCCAATCTCTTTCAATGTCAAAGAGTAAGTTTTATCTGGAGTATCATTAGGGATAAACACAGCTTCAGAGATATTCTCTAAAAGTTTAATATCCTTACCAGCTACACTGATATTTATCTCTGGAGCTTTTTCAGCAGTGATTACAGCTATTGGAGTTCCTGCATTTACCACACTTCCAGAGTCCACAAACTTCTTAGAGATATACCCATCATATGGAGCTTTTAACTGTGTATCTTTCAACTTATTAGTAGCATTTGCCACCCCTTGTTCAGCCTCTTTCAACATAGAGATAGCAGCTTTCTTTTGAGCAGTTACCATATCAAAGTTCTTTTTAGACATAGCCCCACCTTTATACATCTTTTCAGCTCTATTGTATTGAAAAGTTGCATTGTCACTGGCAGCCTTAGCAGCATCATACTTCTTTTTGTACACTTCAAGATTAACCTTGTAATCACGTGTATCCATTTCAGCCACAATTTCACCTTTTTTCACTTTCTGCCCTTGAGTTAAATTGATATTTGCCACAGGTCCAGCTATTTTAAAGGATAGAATTGTCTCTTTACTAGGCACTGTAATCCCTGAAAATACAATATCTTCAGTAACTTGATCTCCCCCAGCAACTACAACTTTTACAGGGCGAATCACCTCTTCAACTTTCTCATCTTTTCCACACCCAGCTACCAACAACATAGCTGCTGCCACTATTAAAATCTTACTATTTAGTTTTTTCATCTTTCTTCTCTCCTTTGGCAAAAATATCTTTTCCAGTTAGCATATTGAGAGTAGCTAGGGAAACTCTATATTTATACTCTGCTTTTTCCTTTAAACTAAGAGCCTTTTCATACTCTGCTACCCCTTGAATATATTCCCAATTATCTATGGAATCAGTTTCTTTCTCAAGTTTCTTTTGATTGAATCTACCTGTATTTACAGCAAAGTTTTTAAGGGCAATATCCCTCTCTTCTCTGCTGCTCTCTAAACTATTGTAAGCATTTACAGTTTCAAAGATAACTTTCATTATCTCCTCTTCACGTTTTATAAAGGCGATCTCTTGATTTTTTCTAGCTTTTTTGTATTCATACACATTTTGGAAACCATTGAAAATAGAGAACATTCCCCCTAAAGTTCCCATAAAAAAGTCTGGATCACTAAGGGCAGCATTACTTGTGTTAAAATATCCACCAGTTAAAACAATCTTTGGTAGGAAGTTGCTAATAGCAATTTTAGTCACATCTTTACTTATATCCTCTGCTCCCTCTCTAATCTGTATAAACTCACTATTCTTAAGAGCCTCATAGATAGTCTCTTCCAATGTTGGGATCTTCACATCCTCATTGTATTGAGGTTTCTCAAGTTGAAAATCTAACAATGGATACATATCCAGATTATTCATAAGTGACATTTTTGCTGACTGTAAGTCTCTTGCATTTTGTTTTAATGCAAATTCTCTCATTTGGACAATTTGCTCAGTTCCCTCATACTCCCAAGGAAGTATTGCCTCAGCCTCTAAAGCTATTTTAGCACTTCTGTTAAACTCCTTAGCAGATTCTAGCTCCTGTTTTAGATACTCCTTTTCAGATTCAAGGGCTAAAATATAGTGATATTGTCCAATAGTTTGGAGTTTTATCATCTTTTCTGTTAAATCTCTAGTTAGAGATGAGATATCCTCACCCTTTTGTCTAGCACTGTACAAAAACCAAGTGGCAGGGACAAAAATAGGCATTTGAGCATTTACACTAAAAAGAGAGAGGTTTTTATCTACCAATCTTGTTTCCAGTCCAAGAGATATTGGAAGTGGTATAGGTAGAGCAGTATCCTTTGTTTCTCCCATAATCTTATCATTTAACATAGTGTAGCTATACCCTAAAGATACCTTAGGTAGAAAATTTCCAAAAGCTATCTTTCTATCTAACTTAGCTATCTCCTGTTCAATAGTTTTTGTTTTTAAAGTGAGGTTTCTTTCAACACTTAACTGAATAGCTCTATCTAAAGTCAATGTGTTGTTGTACTGTTGAAAATATTTTTTACTTTCATTTTCTTTATCAGCTAAACTCTTCATTCTAAGTGCCTGTTTCTTTTCACTGTCCACAGAGCTACAAGAAACTAGCAAAATTGAAGAGATAATTATAAGCAGTTTATTCACTTTATCCTCCTTAAAAATTTAATTATATTCTAGTATTCTATTACAAAATTGTGACATTTTAGTGAATAACTTTTATTTCATTTATAAAAAAAGACATATTAATGAGAGAAGTCGCATTTTATAGAAAATGTTTTTTTATTATCTCTAGTTGATAATCAGATAGAATTTTATATTTAAATTTTTTTAATTGTAGATAATCAATCTTTTCTTTCCCCTCAAACATTGCCAAATATTGACTTTTATAAGGATAACTGATATAATTATAAAGTTATAGTTAAATTTAAAAAATTCTATAAAATTAACCTTATTTGATAAATTTGTATTTACAAGATTTGGAAATTCTTTTATAATATTATGTAAGATATAAAACGATTTAGGAGGAAATAGAAACTATGTTGCAAAAGCACAAAAGAAACTTTTCGATTATTGCTCATATAGATCACGGAAAATCTACAATAGCAGATAGACTTCTTGAATTTACAGGAACTGTTGCTAAAAGAGAGATGAAAGAGCAACTTCTTGACTCTATGGAACTTGAAAGAGAGAAGGGAATTACTATAAAAGCTCAAGCTGTTACTCTTTATTACACAGCTAAAGATGGTATTGAGTATGAATTAAATTTAATTGACACTCCAGGACACGTTGACTTTATATACGAGGTTTCAAGATCTCTAGCAGCTTGTGAAGGGGCATTGCTTGTTGTTGATGCTGCTCAAGGTGTAGAAGCTCAAACTCTAGCAAATGTGTATTTAGCTATTGAAAATGATCTTGAAGTTGTGCCAGTTATCAATAAAATTGACTTGCCAGCTGCTGATCCTGAAAAGGTTAAAAATGAGATTGAAGATATAATTGGACTTCCTGCTGACGATGCTGTTATGTGTTCAGGAAAGACAGGAATTGGAATTGAAGATCTGCTTGAAGCTATTGTTCAAAAAGTTCCTGCTCCTGCATATGATGAGGAAGCACCTTTAAAAGCTCTGATTTTTGACTCTAAATTTGATGATTACAGAGGGGTTATCACATATGTTAAGATCTTAGACGGAACTCTTAAAAAAGGAGATAGAATTAAAATCTGGTCTACTGAAAAAGAATTTGACGTTTTAGAAGTTGGAGTTTTCTCTCCTACAATGAAACCTAAAGATGCTTTAACATCTGGATCAGTTGGATATATTATCACAGGAGTTAAAACTATTCACGATACAAGAGTTGGGGATACAATTACAAATGCAAAAGAGCCTTGTATATTCCCACTAGCTGGATTTAAACCTGCTCAATCAATGGTATTTGCTGGAATTTACCCACTATTTACTGATGATTATGAGGACTTGAGAGATGCTCTTGAAAAATTACAATTAAATGATGCCTCACTTACTTTCGTTCCTGAAACATCTATCGCCTTAGGATTTGGATTTAGATGTGGATTCTTAGGACTACTTCACATGGAGATAATTGTTGAAAGACTTAGAAGAGAGTATGATATAGACTTGATTTCTACTACTCCATCAGTTGAATACAAGGTTAATATGGATAGAGGAGACGTTCTTGTAATAGACAACCCTTGTGAGTTCCCAGATGCTGGAAAGGGTAGAGTTTCAGTAGAAGAACCATTTATTAGAGGTAAGGTAATTGTACCTAAAGAGTATGTTGGAAATGTAATGGAGCTTTGTCAAGAGAAGAGAGGTATTTTCATTGGTATGGATTATATTGACGATACTAGATCACTTCTTACTTATGAACTTCCACTAGCTGAAATTGTAATTGATTTCTATGATAAGTTAAAATCAAGAACTAAAGGTTATGCTTCTTTTGAATATGAACTTGTAGGGTATAAAGAGTCTGATCTTGTTAAGGTTGATATCTTAGTTTCTGGTAAACCTGTGGATGCTTTCTCATTTATTGCTCATAAAGATGGAGCTTACTCAAGAGGAAGAGCTATTTGTGAGAAATTAAAAGATGTTATTCCTAGACAACAGTTTGAAATCCCTATTCAAGCTGCTTTAGGTTCTAAAATAATAGCTAGAGAAACTATCAAAGCATTTAGAAAGAACGTTATTGCTAAATGTTATGGTGGAGATATCACAAGAAAGAAAAAACTTCTTGAAAAACAAAAAGAAGGAAAGAAAAGAATGAAGAGTATAGGAAATGTTGAGATACCACAAGAGGCATTTGTATCTGTACTTAAATTAAATGATTAATAGATTTAAGATAGGCTTTCACTTCAGTGAAGGCTTATTTTATTATATAATATGAATATTTCATTAAAACTTTATTTTAGTAATTTTATTTTCTACAATTTGACTTTTTGAAAGATAGTTGTTATAATTAAAGTACCCTAAAGGGCACAAAATAATTGTTATATAATCATCAATGAGATAAGCTTTCACTCCGCCGTGAAAGCTTATTTCATGTCTATAAAGTTTTGATGAACTTTGTAGATAGTAGTTATAACATTATTTTGTGGAGGTTCAGAAATGAACATAATTATTTCAAATCCAGTTATCAATTTGGATGGCGGAGCTATTCTTTTTATTGGGGTGGTTTTCCTTATTGTATGGTGGATTAAAAAACATAATTAATTCTGACCTCACACCCTACGGGGTTTGTGGACTAAAAAATCCCCAGTATCTCTACTGAGGATTTTTTTATTTATCATAGCTACTTTGTTAGATAGTTAGGAGCCTTATATCACATAACTTAAAAATACTTTTGTATTAAAATTTAGCTAAAACTTTAAAAAAGAGGACTTTTTATTAAAATACCCCAACTTCTCATAAAAGTACTCTGGATAGAGCAGATACAAAAACTCCTTACTTCTACTACAAGCTACATAATACAACCTTTTCTCCTCTTCTAAATTCTCTCCACTTAAACTACTTGGAAAAATCCCCTCTAACATCATAGGAATAAAAACAACCTTCCACTCTAGCCCCTTTGAACTATGTACAGAGATCAAAGCTACTTTATCATTACTATCTTTTTTAGTTAAATATCTATTAAACTCTTTAATATAGTTTTCTAAATTGATATTTAGATTAATTTTTGAGTTTATATCAAATATCTTTTCAAATTTCAGTACTCTATCTTGAATAATATCTTCCATTAAATTTATAGATATTTTCAAACTCTCTTCTAAAGTATAATCATTTTCTAACCATTTACATATTTTTAAAATTTTTGAATTTTTCTCTTTTCCATCTAATATATCAAAAATAGAGATCTTGTTATTTTTAGGGATATATTCTAAAATATCTTCCCAATAAAGAATATTTTTAGGCTCTCTCTTGAGATTTAAAAGTTTTAGATATAGTTTAACTTCAAACTCTTGAACATTGTTATCTATCTTCTTTTCATATGGAATGCTATTTTCTAATAAAAGTTTTTCCAACTTAATTACACTATATCTATCCCTGTAAATAATAGCCATATCACCATATTTTATTCCATTTTTCTGAAACTTCAATATCTTTTCAACTATAAATCTATTTTGGAGATTTTCATCTTTAAATTTTAAAATATTAGGTTTACCCCCTCTTCTCCCAGTAGATTTTGCAATCTTATTATATTTCAGATGAAATTTAGAGGCTATCTTATTGGAGTACTCCACTATCTCCTCTGTACTTCTATAATTTTTCTCTAACTTTATAAGATAACTATTGGGAAAATCCTCATTAAATCTTAAAATATTTTCAAACTCTGCCCCTCTAAACCCATATATACTTTGATAATCATCTCCAACTACCATTAAGTTCCCATCTTTTCCACAGATCATCTTCAATATATCCCTCTGCTTTTTATCTGTATCTTGGTACTCATCAACAATTATATATCTGTATTTTTTCTGAAGATATCTTCTAAAATCAATGTCACTTTTTAGCTTTATAAGGACTTTATCTATTAGATCATTAAAATCAAATAACCTATTGATCTTCTTATATTTTTTATAATCTCTTATTAAGTTTTCAAGAGGTTCCTTGTACTCTTTCTCCTTTTCAGTAAGGATATCATCTATATTTTTTCCCTTTTCTAGCCCCTCAATTATATTTAAAACCCTCTCTTTTCCAATTTCTAATTTTAATCTTTTCTCTCTAATAATTACCCCTATAATACTTTTTTTCTCTTTCTCATCTATTACTACAATCTTTTCCAAATTAAATAGCTTTCTATTTTTTCTCATCAATTTCATACAAAAAGAGTGAAATGTCCCAATCTCAACTTTTATATCCCTTTCAAGTAGATCTTCCAATCTGCTTTTCATCTCATCAGCAGCTTTTCTAGTAAAGGTTACCATTAAAATCTCTTCCTCTTTTATCCCTTGCTCCAATAAAAAAGCTGTTCTATATATTATAGTTCTTGTTTTTCCAGAGCCTGCCCCAGCTATCACCAAATACTGCCCCTCTATCGAAGTCAATGCCTTTAGTTGCTCTTCGTTGAGAGAATTTTTATAGTCAATCTTGTAATTCTTGTTTAAAAGAGAGGTATCAATCTCTTTTACCTCTCTCTTCTCTAAATTTTTAATATTTCTTTCTAGCTCTCTTTTTAAATCTTTTTTCAGTAGATTTTCTTTATCTATCTTTCTTGTAAAAATTCTATCCTCATCTACTGCCTTTTCTCTATCCCTCTTTTTAAATATCCCCCACATAATCCACCTATCTATTAGCTAGTTTTTCCATTATCTCTACAACTTTTCTCGATATATCAAAACTATTTACTTTAGATTCAATTTCACCATTTTTAATAAGATTTACAAGCTCATCTATCTCATAAACCATATCATTTTCAGCTACTTGCAGTTCTATATTTTCCTCTTTTCCATCTCTATATTTAATTTTTAACCCTTTAACTTGTGAAACCTTATCTATTACAATAGATCCCTTTTCTCCTAAAATCTCACTTTGAGATCTCTCATCAGTTATCTTAGAGTATGAAATATTCCCTATCTTATCCCCATATTTTAATAGAATTGAGCCACAACCATCTACACCACTTTCTAATATATAGTTATATCCAAAATACTCCTCTGGCTCTCCAAACATTGCAATAGCAAAATACAATGGATAAACTCCTATATCATAGAGAGATCCCCCTTTCATCTCTTTATTAAAGATATTTGTTACCTCTCCAGCTTTTAAAAGATCATATCTTGACGAGTATTGACAATATTTCAACATAAATTGTCTAATATTCCCTATTTTCTCTAAGCTATCTTTAATTATTTTAAAATTAGGATTCAATGTTGGTCTCATAGCTTCCATAAGAGCAACACCATTTCTTTTAGCACACTCTACCAATATATCAAACTCCTCAACAGTTGGTACAATAGGCTTTTCACAGATAACATTTTTCTTAGCCTCTAAAACCAATTTTGCCTGTTCAAAATGCTTTCCATTTGGTGAGGCTATATATACAGCAACTATTTTTTCATCCTTTAGCATCTCATTAATATCTGTATATACCTTTTCAATTCCATGTTTTTTAGCAAACTCTTTTCCCTTTAATTCATTTCTTGAAAGTAATGCATAAAAATTGCATTTACCACTATTTTTTAATGCTCCAATGAACTTTTCACTTATTGAGCTTGTTCCGATTATTGCAAAATTAACCATTTTTACCCCCTAAAACTACTCTTTATCTTTAAAATATTCTCCAATAATGAAAAACATAAACACAACAATTAAAATAACTGAACTAAAAGCAGCACTTTCTAAATATTTTTTATTTGCTACCATTGAATAGTTTACCAGTGATGCCACAGGAAACAGGTCCTCTAGCTGCATAGTGTAACCTATTGTAAACTCTCCAAATACAATGGCAAATATCTGTAAAAATGCTGATAGAAATAGATTTTTCAAAATAGGAAACTCAATATATCTAAATCTTTCAAAACCATTATTACAATCTAACATAGAGCTTTCCAACAAAATTCTAGGAAACTTTTTTATATATTGATACATAAATGAATAACCAACAGGGATACTACTCAATACATATCCAACTATCAGGAGAGCAATCAATGGAATATCAAATAACACATTTAGATAGAAAAGTGAGATAGCTAAAAAAGCCCCTGATACTCCTAAATTGGCAAAAATTATAATGTCTATCAATCTATTGTAATTTTTAATAATCAAATATATAAAGATAACTGTTATAAAGCTCACAACTGTTGAAATTCCAATAGAGTTTATAATCCCTTTTATAACCTCAAACTCCTCGTTGAACTCTTGAGAAAATATCCTTTTATAAGCATCAAAGGAAAATTTACCTATATAATAGTTATAAAAAGAGAATACCACACTTGAGAATACAACAAAATATTGCAGTATTAAATATATTACTGAATACCCCCTCATAAAGAGATTTTGTTTCTGAATCTCCTCTTCTCCCTCTAACTCATACTCAGTTATCCTTCCACCAATAGAGTTTAAAATTATAAGGATAACAAATTGTAATAGTCCATATATCATAGCCTTAGAAAAGTTTAGATCACTCATTAAAGTTGTTGCTATCTCAACTTCCAAAGTTGAAAACTGTATTCCCCCTAATGAAAGAATTATCCCAAAACCTACAAAGCAATAGGTAAAAACCAATATAAAGGCTCTAAAAAGTTGTGGCATTATCAAAGGAAGTTGTCCCGAAAAAAATATTTTTATCTTTCCAGCTCCATCTAATTTCATAGCTTCAACAATCTCTTTTGGAATCCTTTTTAATCCCTCATTTATATACTTTATAAAGATAGGTGAGTTATAAAAAACATTGGCTATTACAATAGCTTTTAAAGTGTACAAAATATTTAGATTCCTGAAAAACTCCAAGTTAAAGATTATGGAAAAAATCGTAACTGTTGATATTACAGGGAAAAAGAATGGAATAAAAAGCAACCCTTGCAACAATTTGCTTATAGTTCCCCTTTCATATGCTGTTAAATAAGCTGGTATCAATGCTACAAGTAGAGCTATTAAAGTTGAGTATAACCCCTGCTTTATAGAAAACAACATTATATTAAATGTGTCTCGTTCAAAAATAATCCCTATATCATTAATATTAAAAAAATCTCTAACAAAAAAATACAGTGGTGCAAACCATAGTACTCCATAAAAAAAGTTAAGTATAAAACTTTTGCTTACTATTTTTTTCATTAATATTTTCTCTCCTACTCTAAAGTTAACTTTATTATACCTTAATTTATAAAAAAATACTTAAAGTTTTTTAAATTTATTGTTAAATTATAATTTTGGTAAACCCTTTGATTTTTTATCTAAAAAATAATATAATGATTAATGAATATTTTAATTGTTAGGAGGATATAATGCTATATTTTTTACATGGTGACACTTCACCACTTCAAATAAAATATGAAGAGTTAGTGGAAAAGATAAAAAATGAGTTTCCTAAAATTCCTGAAATATTTTTTGATGCCTCTCAAAAAGAGGAGGAACAGTTTTTTCAAATTGTTTCTACTAATTCAATGTTCTCTCCTAAAGAGCTGATAATTTTAAAGAGAGCTGAAGAGATAAAAAATCTTGAATCTTTCTTTAAGTCACTAAAACTTTTTAGTTTAGCTCAAAAAGAGATAATAATCGTATATGAAGAATTTTTAAGTGATTATGGAAAGATAAAAAATGAAATTCCTAAAAAAGCTATGAAAGCTATAGAAGAGATAGCTAAGGTTATATGTTTTAGAAAGGAAAACGAGAAAAAAGCAGGTATATTTTTTGTTCAAAAAGAGCTTAATATCTCAGAGTATGAGGCTGAAAAATTTATTGAAATAGTGGGAAACGATTTCTTTAAAATAAAAAATGAAGCTGAAAAGGTTAAAAACTTCTTAGATGGTGAACTTTTTAATCTCACAAAGGTAATGCCTATCTTATCTATCAATAAAGAGTATAATCATAAACAGCTTATTGAAGAGTTTTTATATCAAAAAAAAGTTACTCCACTTTTAGAGTTTTTACAAAATGAAAAGGAGTATATGGGATTTCTATATATTATCTCTGAAGAATTGATTTTAAACTTAAAGATAGCTCTACTTGCTAAAGAGGATATAATAACTAAAAATACCTCTTATAAAAAGTTCAATGATTCTATCTTTGAAAATGTAAAAAAATATTTTAAAAGAGATAACGGATATTTTCACCCTTACCAAATATTTTTAAAATTTAAAAATATAGGTGATTTTCAAGTTGAGTTTTTAGAAGAAAAGTTACAAAAAATACTTGAAATAGAATTTAATATTAAAAGTGGTATGATTGATGATGAGATAGCTGTTGAAACATTTATAATAAATTTTTTTCAAAATAAAAAGGATTAACTTTTATTAGGAGTATACCTCTAGTAGATAAACAAATTTTACTGGAGGTTTTTTATGTTAACTGATAATGTTTTTATTGACATCTTTGATTTAAAAGGTTCATTGAAAAAGATTTGGTATTATTACCTTATAATTGGAATCTTATTGGCTGTTACAGGAGCAATGGGAATATTTACTCCTGTGGTTTTCTCTATCTCTCTTATCTATATATTAAGTTATGGATTTTTACTAATGGGATTTTTAAATGTATACTATGCTTTTAAAGGTAGACACAATAAATATTTCCATTGGGGACTTATACTTTTTAATGGTATTATAGATATACTTGCAGCTATCTGTATATTTGTCAATCCGTTCCAAAGTGTAATTGTACTACTAATTTATATAGGTATATTAATTATGTTTAAAGGGTTCTCACTTATCTTTACAAAATCAAAATCTTTTACAAATGAGATTCCTGAAACTCATAGTTTAAGAGCTCTTGCTGTAACTAGAGGTATATTAGATGTAATCTTTGGAGTTATGATTATTCTTTGTCCTTTAGTTTTAGATTTTATCCTTCCAATGATAATAGGATTCTATCTTCTATTTGCTGGACTTTTAATGATTATTTATAGTTTTCAAATTAAAAAAGCCGATTAAAATTTATATTTTACTACTTTTTTAAAATATTTCTTGCAAAAACAACAAAATTTGATATACTATTTACATAGTAGTTTTTTTCTGAAAATTGGAGAGAGTTTTCTCTCCTTTTTTCATTTATATAGATATTTATAATTTTTTATATAAGCAAAAGGGGCTAAATTCAAGCCCCTTTTATCTTTTAAATTATCTTTCTATCTAGCATTTTTCTTACTACACTTTTAGCAAGATTGATTCTCTCTTCAACAGTTGAAACATCTAAATACTCATTTTTACTATGAGCCTCTCCACCAACTGGTCCAACAGCATCTACAACTCCAACTCCTAAAACTCCTAAGAAGTTTCCATCAGAGCAACCTCCTGCAACTTCCCAATCATATTTAATTCCCATCTCTTTTTTACTTTCATCAAATAGATCACGAAGAAGTGCAGATTTGTCATTAAGTACTAATGGTGGTCTATAACCGATCTCTTCAACTTTAACTTTTATTCCTGCAACTTTTGGATTAGCTTGAAGCTCTTCCATAGTTTTTCTTATAGTTTCAAAAAATTCAACTTGGTGAGATCTTCCTTCAAATTTAAAGCAAGCATAGTCAGGAACAATATTAACTCCTGCTCCTCCCTCAATAAGTCCAACATTTAGAGAGTTTTTAATATCCCAGTTATGAAGTTTAGAAATCTCTCCTACCCAATGAGCAGCTTCAACTATTGCATTGATCCCCTCTTGTGGATAGTTTCCTGCATGAGATGCTTTTCCAAAGAACTCAACTTTATATTTAACAAGTCCCTTTCTCTCAATAACTGCATTTCCATTTTTACGAGCAGGTTCAAATACCATTGCATATTTTGCCTTTGCTCCCATTTTTTCAATTATAGGTCTTGAATGTAGTGAGCTTATCTCCTCATCTGTATTCATTACAAGAGCTATTGTTATATCTTCATTTTTAAACTCTTTAGCCACTTCTATCATAGAAAGTACACCAGATTTCATATCATATACCCCTGCTCCAGTAGCTATATTTCCATCTAGCTTATACGACCAAGCAGGTACAGTTCCTCTAGGGAAAACAGTGTCGTTATGTCCTAAAAACATCAGATCTATATCTTCAGAATCTCTATTTTTAGCAACTAATACTGGATTTTTTCCATCATTTTGAGGGTATACTTCAACTATCCAATCATTTTCTAACTCTTTTTTAAATATTTCAGTAACCTCTTGTACCCCTTCTGGCACATTACTTCCACAATCAATATTTACAAGTCTTTCTAAATCTGATAAAAACTTTTTCATATCCATATTTTTTGCCCCCTAAATATTTTTATCTTACCCAAATAATACCATGTTTGTTACTACTACTGCAATAAGTCCTCCAAGCATAGGAATAGCTGTTCTCTTTACAACTTCAAATGGAGATACTCCTGAAATTCCTGATACTGCAACTATTACTGCTGTTATAGGAGATACACTTCTTGCAATTCCTGCTGAAAGTTGCATAGGCATAAGCATAACTATTGGGTTTAAGTCAACAGATGCTGCTACTGCTGGTGCAAGAGCTGCAAAGGCAAAGAATGGAGCATTTCCAGATCCCATAAGGATAGAAGATACAACTATTATTGCTGTCATAACTAAAATCATTGGTTGAGCCCCTAGCCCTGCTGATTTTGTAGAATCTATTAGAGCAGAGATAACTCCGATTTTAGTAAGTCCTAGTGCAAAGAACTCTCCAGCAACAATTAGAGTGATAACATTTGCAAATTGGCTTCCCATTGCTGTAAATATTATTTTTAATTCAGCTAAAGTTGATTTGAATGCTCTTCTTCTAACACCTTCAATTATCATACTTAAAGTGATACTCATAAACATAGCCTCAACAACACCTATTTTAATGCTGCTTCCAGTTAATGGACTGAACATAAGTATAATTAATAGTGGAATAATTGGTAAGAAAGCATAGAATTTAGGTACTTCTTTATCCTCTTCTTTGCTTTCTAGATCAGCTTTGCTCTCTGCAACCTCTAATTTACTATCTATTTTTTTATTTACAAAATAGTGTAAAATTGTGATTACTATTACTGTTGCTATTGCCACTGGGATTTGATAGTTAGCAAAATAAAGAGCTGCATCCATTTCAGCAGTTTTTGAAGCAAGAACAGCATTTCCAGAAGCTGGTCCTAAGTCAAGACAAGCTGAAGTTCCAATTACTGCTGTTGCTGCTAATGAAGATACTCCTAAAGATACAACTATTGGATATACAGTAACCATCAATAGCACCCCTAGTCCTGAAGCACTTGGAATAAATACATTTAGTATTTGCCCTATAACATAAGAAAGTGCAAGAACTATGTATGGTGAATTTAATTTTTGAAGTGGTTTAATAGATAGTTTTACTAAAGCAGTACTAGCTCCTATATGGTCCATATATTTAGCAAAAGCTGAAACTATCATAATAGCTAATCCTAAACTTCCAGATGTCTTTATAAAGTTTTTACTCAATTGAGAGAAAATATCAAGATAAAGTGATCCAGTTGCACTTTTTGCCATAACAGGTGAGTCATTTAATAGTATTCCTCCAAGTAGAAGAATAGCACCTCCAATAAGTAAAACCCCTTGTGCTTGATACTTCTTTACTATGAAATATCCAACAGCTATAATTACTAAAATAGCTAAAACAAAATTCATTTAATTCCCCCTATGTTAAATATTTTTATTAAAAACTATAATTTCCAAAAGTAGAGGAGTGCAAACGACTACTACTTTTGAGACGCA
>OGXE01000049.1_pt1 | contig 78202 bp, 57 predicted proteins | sample 1576181 | NCBI WGS metagenome assembly OGXE01 (sample SAMEA3541478, study PRJEB24748) | human gut metagenome | biome: human gut; feature: human-associated habitat; material: faeces | place: China | collected 2012 | reverse complement strand
AAAGAAGGAGTTTTAGAATTCATAAGTATATTATACAAAAGAAAAGCGCGATGAGTAATCGCGCTATTTTTTATATTTATATTTTTTTTAAAGAGCTTTCTTCTTTAAATTTTGGAAGATTTTCTCTCATAATTAAATTATGATTCTCTTTTTTTAGGTTTATTCTTTTATCATTTTTATATGTATATTTTATTTTCTTTCCATTAGTAGTAATATATTCAGCTGCTCCCTCTTTTTTCCCATTAACATATGTATATTTTTCTATATCTCCATTGATATAAAAATACCTAGCCTTTCCTCTCTTAATACCATCAATATAAAAATACTCTTCTATATCTCCATTATTGTAAGTATATCTAGCTTTTCCATTCTTTATTTTTTTATCAAAATTATATTCCTCTATGTCTCCATTTGAAAAAATATATTTGGCAGAATTTTTTCTAACTCCTTTAACATAAATATATTCTCTATAATCTCCATTGGGATAAATATGTTTTAATAACCCTTCTTTAAGGTTATTTACATAGAAGAACTCTTCCTTAACTCCATTTGAAAAAATTCGTCTAGCTGCACCTTGTTTAATCCCATCATTATTATATGTGTACTCTTCTACATCTCCATTGATATAAGTAAATTTAGCTGCTCCATTTTTAACATTATTAACATATGAAAACTCTTCCATATTTCCATTATCATATTTAATTTTAGAAATCCCATTTTTTATCCCATTATTATAACTGACTTCCTTTATTTTCCCATCATAATATTCTATCCAAGTACCATCCTTTTTTCCAAAGTAATATTTTCCCTCTCCTATAACATTTCCATTTTTTGAATATTCTTTTTTTACTACAAAATTATTTTTATAAACAATTATACTAATTAAAGAAATAACAATTACTAACCCTATAAAAATAAATGGTTTTAAAGATTTTTTAGACTCTTTTTCTTGTTCTATTTTAATTTCCTTTATTTTATTTTCCTGTTTTGTTTTTTCAACTTCATTTTGAATTTTTTCATTATTGTTATGACTAGTACTATATTTTTCTCTTATTGTTTCAATAGCCTCATTTATTCTTTTTAATCTTTCTTCAGATGTCTCTTGAGAATCTTCTGAGTTTTTAAAACCTTGTTGCATTATCAATCACCTATAAATTTTTTATTTGTTTAAAAACTATTATAATGAACTTTTGATAAATTTATATTTTTATCTGTGTACTCTGCTTTTTCTTCATCAGCATATCCTAAAGCTATAAAGCAAAGAACTCTATAATTTTCAGGAAGCTCTACTATTTTTGCAAACAACTCATCAGAAGGTTCATCATTTGGACTAAATCTATCTCTAAGTTGTAGCCAACAACTTCCAAGCCCCATTTCATGTGCTTTCAATTGAATTGTATAAGCTGCTATTGATCCGTCCTCTATCCATGTTCCAGCTTTATTACAATCTACAACAACAGCAATTCCAGCTTGAGCAGTTTCTAAAAAGTTAGCTCCTGCTTTTTTTATACCTATTAACTTTTTTACCTCTTTTTCATTTTCAAAAACTATAAATTCACAAGCTCTTGCATTATGTCCAGTAGGTGCAACTATAGCAACTTTTAAAAGCTCATCTATTATCTTTTTTTCTACAGGAATATTCTTATATTTTCTAATACTTCTTCTTGATAAAAAATTCATAATCTCATCTCCCTTAATTTCTATTTTAACAATATAATTATATCATAAAGAATAAAATATATTAAAATAAATATAAACTACAAGGGAAAGTTTGTTATAAAATTAATAATAAGTAAAAAAGAGGATTAACTAAAGAAATTTATATTTTTAATATTTAAAATCTATGTTATAATTTACATGGATAAATTAAACATTGGAGAGTATAACATGACAAAAAAAAATGAGTATAAAATTTTATCTCTAGCATGTCATGCTGGAAAAATTCTTCTACAAAATGGAGCAGAGGTATATAGAGTTGAAAATTCTGTATGTCAAGTAGCTAAATCCTATGGATTAATTCCACAATGTTTTGCTACTTTAACTTGTATAATTATAACATTGAAAAATTCAGATGGAGAGGTTGTATCATTAGTTGAAAGAGTTAATTCAAGAAGTACAAATTTAGATAAAGTCTATCAAGTTCATACTTTATTAAAAAATCTTTCTAAATACAATTATGAAGAGTTGGAAAATAGATTGCTAGAAATTGAACAAGATAAGCCCTACTCTTTCCCTATAAATATTCTTGGAAACTGCTTAGGAGCTGGTTTTTTTACCTTCCTTTTCTCTGGAAATTTTCATGAATTTATAGCAGCTTTTCTTTGTGGTATCTTGGTAGCATTTACCTCTAAAATCACTGATATGCTAAATTTAGGGGTTTTCTTTACTAATCTATTGTGTGGTGCTATATCATCTGGAGCAGCCTGTATTTTCCTACGTTACGGCTTTATAACTGATGTTTCTATTCCAATTATATCTACTCTTATGATCTTAGTTCCTGGAGTAGCATTTATAAACTCTATGAGAGATTTATTTTCTGGAGATTTAGTTACTGGTTTTTCAAGATTAGGTGAGGTAGCGATGATTGGAACAGCTATAGCTGTTGGTTCTGGAATTGCTTTAAAATTACTTTTAGATCTAGGAGGTGTATAGATGCCTATTGAGAAAATGATTTTTCAAATATTTTCTGCAGTAATTACAACTTTTGGATTTGGATTAATGTTCAATATAAAAAATAAAAACCTCATTCATACAAGTATAGCTGGAGGTTTAAGTTGGGCTATTTATCTTTTGGGGCAAAAATTAGAGTTTCCAGAAGGATTGTCATACTTTATAGCTACTTTTACAATGGCTATTTATTCAGAAATCGTTGCTAGAAAAATTTCTACCCCTGTAACAACTATTCTAATTGCAGCATTGATCCCTTTAGCCCCAGGAGGTGGAATTTATTATACTATGTATAATCTATTAGATAAAAACTACCCCATTGCTGTTCAAAAAGGAATACAAACTTTTATAATAGCTGGAGCTATGGCTGTAGGTATATTTTCTGCTTCTACTTTATTCAAATTATATGATGAAATTAAAATAAAGTTTGGAAAAAACAGCTAAGTGGATTACTCCACTAGCTGTTTTTAACTTTGTCAGCAAATTTTTTACCAACAGTAAATTTAAAAACTTTTTTTGATGGAATTACAATTCTCTCTTGAGTTTTTGGATTTCCATAATTTCTTTCTTCTCTCTCTTTAATTTCAAATTTACCCCAATCTTTGAAGATCACTTTTCCATCTTTTTCAAGTGCTTCTTGTAAAGTGTCGAAGAAAACTTCAATTCTTTTTTTAGCTTCTCCAACATTTTTTAATCTTCCCTCTTTTTTGAAGGAATTAAGATAATTTTTTGTAAATTCCTTTTCTGTCATATAACTTCCTCCTCAAAACTAATTCATATTTTTATAGTAGTTTTTTTTTATAAAATGTCTTATACTATAATTATAATACATTTTTATATCTTATAGTAACATTGTTTTTAACGAGATTAAATTAGATTTTTTTTTCAATAAAATTGAAAAAAATTTCGCATATTTTATAAAGGGGAGAGGTTAGATGTTAAATGGAAAAAATATAAAAATATTGGAACTTTTATTTCAGGAAAAATATAGTATTGATGATTTTGCAAAACTTTTAAACCTCAATCCTAGGACAATAAGATACAATATCGAAGATCTAAATAGAGCATTAGTTAAACATAATCTTAGTGAGATAAAGAAGGATAAAGATCTATTTTATTTAGATAAAAAAGAGATTTTTAAAATAAAAAAACTGATCTCTTCAAATTCAACTTTAACTTCAATTGATAGAAGAGATTATTTATTGACTAAATTACTTTTAAACCATGAGATTGTTTTAAGTCATGAAAGTGCAGTTTTAGATGTGACAAGAAGAACTTTAAATAACGACCTTCTTGAAATAAAAAAATTTTTAAGGGAGTATCAACTTGAAATTGAAGCAATTCCAGGAAAAGGAGTTAAAGTTTATGGAAACTCTAAAGTAATAAATGGGCTTTTAATAGGATTTTTTACTAAATTTTTATCTGCTGGTATAAATTTAAAAACTATATTTAAAGATATTCTTTTCTCTTTGGTAGATGAAAAAAAGTTGGAGACTATTCTTTTTAAAACTAATATTCTCTTAATTAAGCTAAAAAAAGAACCTCAAATATATAGCTTTTATGCTATTATATCAATAATTATTTTATCTTTTACACCAAAAGAGGACAAAGAATTTCCTTATAAATTACAAAATATTGATTTGAAAAAGTATGAGGAGATAAAAAGCTTTTTTAAAGAGGAGTTACAACTTGAGCTTCCTGATGATTATATTTCGATTATTATAGAGATATTAAAAAGTAAGTATATGAGTGACTTTGAGTTAATTCTTGAAAAGAATATGCCGTTTTTCTTTGATGAGTTGCAAAGAAATATATTTAAAGATATAGAAATTAAAAAGAGATTAAAAAATAAAATTTTAAATTTAATTAGAATTTCTGATTTTAAATCTAGGTTTAATATATCAGAAAAAAATATTGAAGTTTCAGATCTTCCAGAGTATAATTTAGAACTTTTTGATTTTTTAGAATCTCTATTGAGAAAATATTTTAGAAGTTTTGAAACAGAAGATGTTATTTTATTAACTAGATTTATTCAAAGTGAAATTAATAGAGAACAAAAAAACAATAGAAAAAAAATTATAATAGTAGATAATTCATTAAATCATTTTGCTGGAAAAAAGGTAGGAGATTTTTTAGAAAAAATTTATAATGTTGAAGTAATTCAATATCTTCCAGTTTATAAATTAAAATATTTTTTAGCTCAAGATAGAAAAGTAGATATGATAGTAACTTTAATTAACTTAGAATTTGAAGTTACTGATATCCCAGTTTATGAAATTGAATTAAAAAAGTTTTGGAGAAATTTTAAGTTACTAGAAGAGGAGTAGTTGATATAAAAAAGGCTGAACAGATTAATTATCTGAACAGCCTTTTTACTATCTATTTAACTCCAACAATCTCATACTTCTTTAATAGCTCTAATGGATGGTAAGATTCCTTTGCCTCTCTAAGCCCTAAATCTCCAAAATCATCTTCTCTATTTACAAACTTATAATCTTTAAACTCATTTTGTAAAAACATCATATTTATCATTTGGTAACTTCCAATATACTCATTAAGCCCCTTCTCAATGTGAATTACTACATATTCATCATCTAGTGCCTCTCCCAATGAGTAAGCTATTACCTTCCCATCAACTTTTAACATTCCACCTTTAACTCCAAGTTTGTCAAAGTGATTTAAAATATTGTGGATTCCAATATCTTCATTTCTTAAAACAGGTATAATTTCACAAGATTTATCGTGACACCAATCTCCTTGAAATTCTAAAACCTCTTTTATATTTTCAAAAGTTATTTTTTCATAAGTATAATTATAAGTTTTCATAAAGTTGTTAACTCTATTTTTCTTTTTAGAATATTTTCTTCCCTTTAAATAAGCTAAACTTTCTAAAGAGTAAACATAGTCAAAGCTATCCCTTCTCTCTTCTAAAATAAAACTATCTTCAAGATAATTTTTCCATTTTTCAGGTACAAGAATAATTTGAACTTTTTCATTTAAAAGATTTTTTATTATCTCTTTAGCATTATCTAAATATTCTAATGATCTAGGTACAGGCATAAAGTAATAATATTTACCCTCATATAATCCTCTTACAATTAAAACATTATTCTCTATAGCATAAGTTGCCTTCTCCCCTTGACTCCAAAGATAAAGATTTGTAAAGTTATAATCACAAGTTATAAACTTCCCTTTGGTGAATTCATCAATAATCTCTTTATCGTCAATGGTTAAATTTTTCCATTCCATTTTAATATCTCCTTAGTAAATATATAATTTGTTCCTCAATATATAATACTAAAAAAAATATACTTTTACTAGCACTTTTTTATTTTGCTAGTTGATAGATAGCCTCAACATAGATTCTAGCAATAGTATCAATCTTATCTATTTCTAAACACTCATTTTTTTGGTGCATATTATCTACTTGAGATGAAAGAAGAGCTCCAAAAGCAACTCCATTTGTTACCTCTCTAGCATAAGTTCCTCCACCAATAGCAACTGGCTCAGCTTCAACATCTCCAGTAATATCTTTATAGATATTCATCAATGTAGAAACTAGGAAGCTATCCTTAGCAACATATAGAGGAGCTGTATTTCCAGCAACAACTAAGTTTACTTTTCCTTCTACTTTTGTTTTTAAAGTATCAATAACTTTATCATTAGGTACATGAACTGGACATCTCATATCTACACAAATTTCCATAGCTCCATCAGCAATATTCATCTTTCCAATATTTAAAGTAAGTTTACCAGTTTCATGATCTTCAAAGTTTACACCAAAAGATGTTCCATCATTTTCCATTTTTACATACTCTTTAAAGAAATCTACTATATTTTTTAGATCTTCATTTAATATTTCAGCAGTTCCTAAAAATGCAAACAGTGCACTAACTGCATTGTATCCTTTGTGAGGTCTTGCAGCATGAGAAGATTTTCCTTCAGATGCAACATAATATTTTCCATCTTTTAATTCAACAGAGATTTTAAACTCTTTTCCTTCGTTGTAAGCTTCTACTTTAGATAATAGATCTCTAGTAAACTCTTGAGGAATAACAGCTTTTGCTCCATCAGGAACAGAATTAAAAGCATTTCCTCCAGTAAATGTGAAGTCTCCTAGATTTTTATACTCTTGAGTGAATTTAACACGGATAATTCCCTTTTCTGCAAATGTTACTGGGAAGCTAGAATCTGGAGTAAATGCCATAGTTGGTTGAGGCATTTTTAAAGTGTTGAAATAGTGTTCCATACATAAGCTTCCAGTTTCTTCGTTAGCTCCAATTATCATTCTTACTTTTCTATTTAATTTTACTCCTGAATCCATAATAGCTTTCATTGCATATAGACAAATCATAGATGGTCCTTTATCATCAAGAGTTCCTCTTCCAAATATTTTTCCATCAGCTATAGTTCCACTGTATGGTGGGTATATCCATCCATCTCCTTCAGGTACTACATCTACGTGTCCAAGAATACCTACAACCTCTTCTCCCTCTCCAAATTCAATAGTTCCAGCATAGTTATCAAAGTTTTCAACTTTAAATCCTAATTTAGCTCCTAAATCTAAGAAATATTGTAATGCTGCTGTTGGTCCTTCTCCAAAAGGTTTTCCCTCTTTAGCAGGTTCTTGTACACTTTTTATTTGTACAGCTCCTTGTATTCCTTTTACAATCTCATCTTTGTAAGTTAAAACTTTTTCTTGTAAATTTATCATCATTACCCCCTATTAAATTAAAACTGTTCTCCAGTTTCCATCTGTATCTTTCTATATTTTTTATAAAAAAATCTTAAATATTCATATTCAAAAGGTGATCCACTACTATAATATCTAAAACTTGTATTTTTTCTCTTATCTATCCCTTGTAGAGCAACTACTCCAGGTTTATCTATATCTACAATATCAGCAGCTTCATAAGGATCCAATGCTCCTAAAGCGTATGTATTTATTCCACTACCTACTGCATCTCTTAAATTACTAGGTCCTAAAAATGGTAAAATAAGGTATGGTCCATCTCCTACACCATAGTGAGCAAGAGTAAGTCCAAAATCTTCATAAGGTTTAGGCATTCCCAATTTTGATGCTACATCAAATAAACCAAACAACCCTAAAGTAGCATTTATAGAGAATCTTCCCCATGCTTTCATAGCTTTTTTAGGCTTTGCCTGTAAGATAGAGTTTCCTGTTGTAGTAAGATTTACACTATTTGCAAAAAAGTTTTTTACTCCTTTTTGAACAAAAGTTGGAGTTATTAAATTATAAGCATCTACAACAGGTAAAAAAACATATTTATCAAAAGTATAGTTAAAATAGTATATTCTTCTATTTAAAGGCTCCCATGGGTCGTATACTCCAAAATATTGAGCAATTTCACTTTTAGTTTTTAGATTTTCACTACTATTTTTATTTTCATCTCCAAAAGCAGTTGCACAAAGTAAAGTGAAGATTAAAAGAGTTAGTATTTTTTTTCTAATTTTCATATTTAAATACCCCCTCTTTTAAGAATTTTAACATTACATCTACATTCTCTATGTAGAACATATTTCCACAATGTCCCCCATATGGATAGATTATAAGTCTATCTTTGAAAGTGTTCTCTAAGAATTTGAAATCATTTTCATTTAAGATAAGCTCATCTCTATTTGTTACAGCTACTATCTTATCAGTTGTTTTCAGATAATCTTCTATCTGTTTAAGAGTTGTAGTTGTAAGTAGTTGATCTAGTGTAATATTTCCACCAAATTTCTTTTTATAATATGGATAAGCAAGTCTATTCATGTAGTCTTCAAAATCAGCAAAATCTATTTTTTCAAAGTATGGAAACATATTTGTAAATTTACCAACTGGCTCTGTTACATATACTCCCATATTATTTAAAAGGTCTGTTACATAATTTAGGTCTATTGATATAAGTCTAAAAGCTAAACCTATAAGTTGACTCATATCTTCATTAGATAAAACATCATTTTCAAATAATTTATAGATAGTTTCCTCGGTTATCTCTGTATATCCACCTTTTAAAGTTGAAGATACTTTACTTATAACATTATCTATTAATACTCCTATTTTTTTAGGATCATTATCTGTATATCTATTTAACTCTTTATCAAGTTTCACTGCTGATGAATATATATCCACAGCTGGATTTACCATAAAAACTCTTTTAAAATTAAAAGCTTTCTCTTTTTCATCTAAATATGAAACAACAGCAGATGATGTTCCTCCAAGGCTATAACCTACTACATAGAAATCAGATACTTCAATATCATCCTTTACAATATTGTAAGTTTCCTTCATCACTTTGTAGATATCCTTTCCATCTTCTATAATCATTCCTGGCATCTTATTTGTAGAAGCATTAACAATAAAGTTAGAGTGCATAGGTGAAGTTATAGAGATTACATGGAACCCTGCATCATAAAAAATTCTTTGAAATAATACCATTCTTGTAGCATGATAATCTGATCCTGTACCAGCTAAAAGAAAAATAAGTGGAGCTTTCTCCTTTTGGTGAACTAAAGAAAACTCAAATTTGCCATTATACCATAAATTTTCAGGTGGCTCCTTGCTATTAGGTAGTTTTACTTTATACACCTTTGTGGGGACAGCTTCACTTACTCCATCTGTCATAAGAGTAGAACTTCCTAATATAGTTGCCATATATGGATTTTTAAATGGATATTTGTACTCTCCAAATAGGTTGGAAAATACAAGTATTAATAGTGCTCCTATTATCTTTTTCATTTTTTCCTCCAAACAACATATAATAGTTATTCTACTTCAATTGTTAAAATTTTTCAATAGTTTAGTAGATTTCATATCCAGCTTCTTTGATTTTTACAATAACATTATTTCTATGCTCAATGTCACTGCACTCAATTACAAGGGTAATCTCTTGCATATTGATTCCTAAATCTATATTATACATGCTTTGAGTTATAAATAAAATGTTAGCTCTATTTTTTGTAATAAGTTTTAGAAGTTTTTCTGTTTCACCAAATCTATCATGAACCTTAACTTTAAATTCAAATCTTCTTCCTTCATTGATAAGAGCTCTATTTAAAACTCTCTCAATAAGGTTTACATCTATATTACCACCAGAAACAACAGCACAAACTTTTTTTCCTACACATTTAACTTTTCCAGCAAGAATAGCAGCTAGAGGAGTAGCTCCTGCACCTTCAGCAACAACTTTACTTTTCTCCATAAGGAATAGTATAGCTCTAGCAATCTCATCTTCACTTACTGTAATAACTTCATCTACATATTTTCTTACAAGTTCAAGAGTTTTACAACCAACTTTTTTAACAGCAATACCATCAGCTATTGTAGGTTGTGCACAAACTTCACAACACTCTCCACGTTTTAAAGCCTCTGTCATTGAAGCTGCATTTTCAGATTCAACACCAATTACTTTTATCTTAGGATTTATTGATTTAACAGCAGTTGCTATTCCAGCAAGGATTCCTCCACCACCGATAGGAACTAAAACTGCATCAATATCTGCTGCATCTTCTAATATTTCAAGTCCTATTGTTCCCTGTCCAGCTATTACATACTCATCATCAAATGGATGTAAAAATACTGCTCCAGTAGCTTTTTGAATTTCACAAGCTTTAGCAAAAGCATCATCATAAACAGTACCACAAAGTACAACCTCTGCTCCATATCCTCTTGTAGCTGCTATCTTAGCTATTGGTGCTGTTTCAGGCATAACTATTGTAGATTTTATCCCTTGAGCAGTAGCTCCTAAAGCTATCCCTTGAGCATGGTTTCCAGCTGATGAAGCTATAACTCCTTTGGCTTTCTCCTCTTCTGTTAAATTGGCTATTCTATTTAATGCTCCTCTTAATTTGAAAGAACCTGTTTTTTGTAGATTTTCAAGTTTAAATAATACTTTTCCACCAGTCATTTTTTCTAGTGTAGGACATTCAATTAAAGGTGTTCTTTTAATTGAATTTTCAATCGTGGTTTTTGCTTTTTTTATAGTTTCTAGTGTAACTGCCATTTTGATTCCCCCTTAGTAATGTAAAATATTCACACAAGTTATCTATCTTCATTATAAAACTTTTCTTACTTATTTTCAACATTTTTATTATTTTTCTATCAAAAGTAATAAAAAAAGAGCAATTTATTTTTAAATTATATTTTATATTCTATAAACTCAGTAATAACTTCATACTCATTTTCTTTTCCCAATCTCTCTAAAAGATTTTCTATAATGGTTTTATAATTAGCAAGTTGCTCTTCATTGATTTCTCCAGTTTTATAGTCAACTATATAAACACAACCCTTTTCCCCTTCTTTTGCCTCTTTTATCATCAATCTATCTATTCTAAAAGTTTCATCCTCTGTATAGATCTCATATTCAGGATAGATTTTATCCCAATCTTTAGAAAAGATCTCCTTTTTCTTATTTAAAATATACTCAATATTTTTTTCAGATAGAATTTCACCTATCCCTTTTTCTCCTAAGCTTGATGCAAACTTAGCAAAAGTCAATTTTTTAGCTCTTTCAATCTCCTCATTAGTTGCATAGATCAGATTCTCAAGGAAGTAGTGGACAACTGTCCCCTTTAATCTTTTAACCTCATTTTGAAGAGAGTGTGAATATATTTTCTCTCTATCTTTAAATATGCTCTCCTCCCCCTTTGGATATGATGCCTCAGGAGTAGAAAGATTAAGTTCAAAAGTTTCCCTCTTATCATTTTTATCTTTAGATTGAACTTCAGTAAAAATTATATCCCTATCTCTAAACTCTTTTTCACAATTAATCATATCTAAATTGTAGCCATCTTTGTTTTTACTTTCATCATATTTTTCAAGAGCTATATAGATATTATTTTTAGGTCTTGTCAGAGCAACATAGAGATTATTTATCTCCTCATGCTCCTCTTTTATTCTGTTCTTCTCTAAATATCCAAACTCACTTGATAAAATTTTTAAAATATAGTTAAATTTAGTATTTGTTAATAGAAACTCTTTTGTCTCTTCATATTTGTTATCCATTGTAAAATAAAAAATTACTTTAGGTATATTGTTTTGACTTGTCTTAGGATTATAGTAATAGAAAAGTGTATCAAATTCAAGTCCTTTAGATTTATGGATAGTCATGAGATTTACACTATTTTCATCTTTTAATACTATTTTCTTAAACTTTGAACTATTTTTTTGATCTTCAAACTCACTTAAAAACTCATCAAAATATCTATAACTTTTAATAATCTTATAGAAAGAGTATAAGTTTGAAATATCTCCCTTACTAGAGAATCTCTCTGTAACTCCTAATTTTTGAAGAATATCATAAGTCAAAAAATATGTCTCTCCATCATTAGCATTATATTTATCTTTAAGTTCTTTGACTATCTCCAAAACTTCTCTCTCTTCATCATTTAAATCTATCTCTGAAGAGTAATCTAACAACCAATTTTCTATATCTTCTCTCTCTTTAACTAGATGTTTTAAAGAATCAGCAGAGATATTCACAAGATCACAACGTAAAAAATTAAGTAGAGATAGGTAATCATTTTTCACTAGATATTTTATCAAATAATATATCCCTTTGATTCCTCTACTTTCAATTACATTGACATTTGAATCAACAACAAATGGGATATTTGCCTCAGTTAATTTCTTTTCTATCAAGTCTAACTCTTTATTTTGTCTAGCTAAAATTCCTATTCCCTCATAAACTCCATTGAAGTCAAGTTGAATTTTTTCTATTATCTTATCAATAACACTTATATTTTCTTTTCCTTCCTCATCTTCTACTAAATCCTTAGTTAAAATTTCAATATGTCCTTGCTTATTTTGATTTTTAGGATTTACTTCTAGAAATTCCCACTTTTTACTGCTCTCTTCACTTTTTTCAGATAATGTTTTAAAAAATTTATTATAGAATCTAACTACATTCTCTTCACTTCTATAACAAGTATTTAGATTTTCAACTTCTCCACCTATTATCTTTTCAAGATTTTCAAAGAGGTTTTTCTCTCCACCTCTCCAACCATAGATACTCTGTTTTTCATCTCCTACACATATTACATTTTCGCTTTTATCTATAATATCCTTTAAAATTTTCCATTGTAATATACTTGTATCTTGAAACTCATCTATAAATATAGTTTTTATCTTTCCATCAATAATATCAAAAAAGTCATCAGTAACTCCATTTTCATCAACAAAATTTAGATTTTTATCTCTAATATATTTAAATGTGTAGTTACTTATATCTGAAAATGTAAATCTCTGCTCTTTGAATTTTATCTCATCATAAATTTCATAGATTCTATTAATAACTTGAAGGAGTTTCTCTTCATATGGGATAATCTTTTCATTAAATAGAGTTTTAGCAAGATTTAATCTTAACTCCTCTTGTAGATAATTAAGATCATCTGCTACTCTATGAGTTGATCTTATTCTATTTCCATTCCAAATATTACCTGCTACTAGCTCTTTGAAATTTTCTAATAAAAATTTCTCTTTTTGTAACTCACTTCCTAATAGAAAATAAGGTTTCGTTTTTTTAGCAACAAAAGCCTCTGTTGGCTCTTTTTTTTCAATTGCCACAGAACCAACTATTTCTAAAAGATTCTCCATAATATTAAAGTTGCTTTTTACTTGAAAAGGCTCTCTTTTTATATTTAATTTATCACCTAAAACTATTATTTTCCATCTATGGCTTAAAAGTTTATCTATTAAATCAATATAATTATCTATATCTCTTTCTGTATTATCTTTTAAAAACTCTTTAAACTTTGCAAAATACTCTTTAATAGTAAAAAGTTTATCTAATATTTTAAAAATAGTTTTTTTATTTTCTTCCTCATCAATAATCTCATAAGAGTATATTTTTAAATATGGAGCAATAGCCTTTTTAAAAATTAGATTTGTAAAGGCATCTATTGTGTAGATTCTAAGTTTATCCCTATTTTGAACAACCTCTTCATATATCTTTTCAATCTTACTTTGGTTAAAATCTATCTCAGGGTAAAGTTTTAAAATATTTTCCCTTAACTCCTTTGCCTCTTCTCCATTCTCCTTTAATTGTTTTAAAAATTTCAGTATTCTATCCTTTATCTCAGCAGTTGCTTTTTTAGTAAAAGTCATTACCAAAATATCTTTAAAATCATTTCCACAACAAAGAGAGGCTACATATTCAAGGGATAATCTATATGTTTTTCCTGTTCCTGCACTTGCTTTTAATATCAATCTATTTTTCATAAATCCCTCTTCTTTCCACAAATATTAATATACTCACAACTATGTCCATTATTTTCACAAATATTCTTTTTCTCATTTCTAATATAGAATGGATTATCTAAAAACTCTAGAATATTCTCTTTTAATCCCTCTTTAGTTAATTCTACTTTATCAGGAGCTTTCATATCACCTTTTATAACATTAAAAATAGTTTTCTCAGCTTTAGTTTCATCACCAAAAAGGATAATAGAGTAGTAATCTAACTGAGCCTCTTGAGCTCCACCAGTTTTATAATCTATAATCTCATTTCCCATATCACTTTCAATTACTAAATCTGCCTTTCCTCTCAAATAAACATCAATTTTATCTTGAATAAAAGGTGTATTTTTTCCTGCATCCTTCTCCCCTTGGAATCTTCTTATATTGATATTTCTATATTTTGATGCTAGTTTTTTAAAGAAGATCTCAATATTTTCACTTAATAGTGGAATAAGAATTTCTTGAAGATAGATATCCATCTGTACTAGAATTTTAGATCTATTATTTTTTATCTCTCTATTTATAGCCTCAACTATTATCTCTCTATCTATTTCATAAATTCCCTTAGATAGAACATCCTTCCAAATATCTCTAACTATATTCTCTAAAATCTTATGTACCATTGTTCCTAAAAATTGTTTATTCAAATAGTCAACCTCTGAATCTTTTTCTGGAATCAATTGAGCCAACTTTTGAAAATAAAATTTCAGTGGACATTTTACAAGATTATCATAGTCATAAGCTCCTATATTTAATCTGTTATCTTTAAAATCGCTTTCCTCTTTAGAAAACTCACCTTTTTTAAACTCTAAGTTTCCTATAACACTGCTTGGAATAGATTTTTTTAATATCTCAATACTCTTGTTAAGCTCAATAGGAGCACTGTTGATTTTTAGATCATATTTTATACATAGCTCATCTATAAATGGGGATATATCAATTCCTTTATCCTCATTCTTTTTAGTGAAGATAACACTATTTCTGTTTGTAAATATCATTTGGAAAAATCTATATTTCTTAATCTCTCTCTTTTCCTCTTTAGTTGTAAGGTTTAGTTCTTTTCTCTGCTTTTCAGTAAAAATAAGATTATCCTTGATATTTCCAGGCATCAAATCACTTGTAATATCTATAAAAAAGTTTGTTTTACTAAATCTTCCTTGATCTCTAAATAGGTGTTTTGTTTCATTGGCATAGAGAGCAGACTCAATATTCTTTATAATAACTCTTTCAGAATCTACCTTCTCATTTGAAGTTACTGCAATATCTTTCATATATTGAATAGTCAATTTTAATAGAGCTATACCTAAGTTACCATCAAAGTATGATTTAAAACTTTTATGTATACTCATATTTTCATTCTCTTTCATTATTCCAAAGATTTCAAAGAATTTCTCAAAAACATCTCCATACTCTTTTTGGATAAATTTATCAAGAGATATCTCATTTTTAAAGTAATTATATAACTCATCTACACTTTTTAATTTTAAGATACTACTAAAATCTTTGAATATCTTTTCCAATTTCTTAGTAAATCCAATATCCTCACCAATAAGATATTGAACCTCGTTGCTATGTAAAATATCCAAAGATATATATTGATAGAAGTTTGAAGAGATCTTCTTTATCAATCTTATATCCTCTTCAGTTAGAGAGTAATACTCTTTAAAGGCTTTATTTTCAAAAGCTTTTTCAAATTCTAAAAGATTGTATGTCTCCCCTAGCCTTTCTTCCATATTCAATAGAAGATTTAATTGAACATTTAAAAAAGCATATAACTTTGTATCATTCATTGTTACAGCTTGAGATTTTCCAAAATAGAATGGAAATAGATTGAAAAACTCACTATTTTCAGGAGCAGGGGAGTAGAATTCACCTTTTTTAGCTTTCTCTTTAAGGAGATATATAAGGCTCATACTTTCTTCTAATTCATCTTTAGATTGATATATAAATATGTTGCTTGGGGAAGTTTCTGGCAAAATAGTTTCTTTAAACTTTAAATTCTCCTCATCAAAACTACCTTTCTCCATTTGTAGAGCTATCTCTACTTCCTTTTCCTCTCCTAAATCCACAATTATATCTCTATACACCTTTTCAAACTCAACAATATCAACAAAGATTATCTTGTTAAATCTATCAAAAAAATCTTTTTTATAATATTGTAAATCTTCAATCCAATCACTAGGAATATAATTATATTTTTCCAAAAGTTTGTCAAAAGATTCTTTTATCTTTTCAAAGTGTAGAAAATATTTCTCCTGCCAGTTTTGTATATTCTCAATTTTATCAACCTTATTAATTTTTATCTCTCTGTAATAATCAAAAAAATCATTGGCAAAATCAATAACATCATAGTATGATTTTATCCCTAACTCCTCTTTTATATCTTTTGGTATAGATGTATAAAAGGCTAAGATTCTCTTAGCCTCTTTTAATATAACTTTATCTGTATAAAAAATCTGTTCTTTTAACTCATTAAAGGTTAAAAGTGTAGGTTGAGCATTAAAAAAATTCCATCTCATCTTCTTAGAAAATATAGATTTCATTCTATTGTCATTGAAAATATATAGATAATCTTTTTTTTGATTATTTTTTCCTGAATATTCAGCTATAAAACTTGTTCCATATCCTATGTATCTAAAATTTATCAAGGTTACCTCCTAAAATTAAACGTGTAAATATCTCCATCTACCTTTTTTAAATACTCTATATGCTGCTATACTTCTAAATCCTAAGTCAATAGACATAACAACCCAAGCTCCCAATAACCCTGTTTCCATTTTATAAAGGAAAAGGTAAGTTAAAGGTATTCTTATTAGATACATTCCTATTGCAGTAATTAAAAGAACGGCTTTTGTATCTCCAGCTCCTCTCAAACAACCACTCATTACCATTGATACAGCTAGGAAAGGTTGACATATAGATACCAATCTTAAAGCTCCAGTTGCTAACTCTCTAATTTGAGGATCATTAGTAAACATTGCTATAATTGTTCCTGGTAGTATAAAGAAAAATAGTCCAAAAGTAGACATAGCCAATAGAGCTAATGTTGTTGTTGCTTTAGCATCTCTCTCAGCATTTTTAGGTGAGTTTTTACCAAGTTGTTGCCCTACAAGAGCAGTTCCAGCAACTGCAAATCCAAATCCCATATTAAATGAGAACGATTCAGCAGTAAGAGCTATTTTGTGAGATGTATAAGCTATTGTTCCTAAAGAAATAACCATCATTTCAAAAACTAACATCCCTATTCTAAAGATTCCTTGCTCAATAGCAGCAGGTATACCAACTTTTAATATTCTTTTTATCATCTCTTTATCTATTTTTAGACTTTTAATTGGTAGAGATACCCAGAAATTATCTGTAAAGAATGTCAGATAAACAAAGAAAACTGTTATTATTCCCCTTGAAATAGTAGTTGCTATTCCAGCTCCAAGCACTCCCATACCTAAAGTAAAGATAAATAAATAGTTTAAAATTACGTTAGAGATAACACTTATTATATTTGAAATCATAGGAAGTGATGCTTTATTTATTGAACGATAAGCAGCAAAAAATACAACGTTAAAACAAAGAAATGGCAATCCTAAAACAACTGCTTGATAGTATTGAGCTGTCATCTCCATGTTCATATCATTTGCTCTTCCAACTAATTTCAATATACTTCCTTCAAAAATTAACAATAGTGCTGTAATCAGTATTGAGATTGGAATTGATAGTATAACACTTTGTGCCATTGAGTTTCTTCCCTCTTTGGTGTTGTTTGAACCAAATGCCCTACTTACAATGGCAGTTGTTCCTATACTTATAGCAAAGAAAACTGGTATTACAGCTTGTACAGGAGCATTTCCCACTCCAACTGAACTTATAGCCACAGGTCCTAACCTACCTACCATCACCATATCAAAAAATCCAAGTAATGTTTGAACAAATAGGTCTGCTATTGCAGGTAATGCTATTGTAAGAATTGCTGCAAAAACTTTTTTATTTCTTCTCCACTCTCTCTTAAAATCCATGTGCACTCCCCCCTGTTAAAATGTTTTGTACCTAATTATATTATAATATATTTAACCGTTTTTTTCATTATTATTAATTAAATTCTTTTAAAACTATTTCCCCTTACATCAACAGGAATACTTCCTACAACCTCATCATCTTCAATAATTGTATAATAACTGCATAGATTTGCTGTTGAGCAAGAGTGATTTGGTATTATCTCAATTTTATCTCCAATTTTTAGATTAGTTTCCCCATGAACATGAAGTTTACCCACCTCTTCAGAAAGTCCAGCCACTATAATTTCAGGGTGTTCAATCACTTTACCAAAACCAACTATTGAAGTGTTTCCATGAGCCCCTTGATCTAGTCCAAGGCATTTAGCTCCAGCATCACAAATAAATAGATCCTCTCTTGGATGTGAAATTATTGTTGCATAAACAGTAAGAGCACAATCCTCTTCAGTAGCTCTATTTACTGACATTTGAATAGTGTCTAAAAATACATAGTTTCCAGGGTGGAATACATTGATATTTTCATCTTTTACAGCTTGAGAAAAAGTAGGAGTTGAACCACTTGTTATATACTCAAGCTCATAACCTGCACTGTTCATTAGCTCTTTTCCTCTTCTTAAAGTTTCACACTCATCTATAATATATTTATCTAAATCAGCCTCACAATTTGCCCCATACACATGCCCTGGGTGAGTAGATATCCCTCTTAATTTTAAATTTTTCATCTCTTTTAATTGATTGGCAAAATCTGCAACTTTCTCAACATCTACTCCAAAACGGTGAAGTCCACTATCAACTATAATTGTATAGCTTATAGTTACCCCCTCTGCTCCTGCTGCCTCATCTATCATTTTAGCACTTTCTACACTGTCCAATCTCAAAATAAAATCAGATTTTTTAGTAAGTTCAATAACTCTATCTATGCTCTCTTTACTTGCAACAGGATAAGCATACATTATCTTATTAACTCCCATATCACAACACATTTTACACTCATCAAGAGTTCCACAAAGAACTCCAGCAGCCCCAGCCTCAATTTGCATCTTTAAAATCTCTCTACTCTTATGAGTTTTTATCATTGGCCACAACTCTTTTCCATTTTTATCACACAACTCTTGATACACTTCTATATTATTTTTAATAGCCTTCATATTTAATAAAATTGTAGGTGTTTTTAATTCTGCTTTTTTCATTTTCCCTCCTCAAAATTTATAAAAAAATAGCTCTCTATAATATTATTTTACCATAGAAAGCTATTAAAAACATATTATTTTAATTTTTTTGTTAATCTCCAAGTTATTTGAGCAATAGCTTTTTTCATTAGAAAATAGCTTACTACTAAACACATAAGCTCAGCTATTGGAATAGAAAGCCAAATTCCCTTTGCCCCTATTAGATCTGGAAGTATAAATAGTGGAATAGCTATAAATACTATTGATCTCCCCAAAGAAACTACCACAGATTCAATAGGTTTTTCTATTGATGTTAAGAAAGATGTTGATATTATATTTAAGAAAGAGATCAAGTAAGCAAAGCTAATATAGAATAGAGCAGTTTTAGCTAAGCTCATTAATTCTTGATTTCCCTTTGAAAATATCCCTATTATAAAGCCACCCCAAATGTGACTTCCTATATATGCAACAGCTCCCAATGCTCCCCCTGTTATAAGAGAAACTCTCAATACTTTCTTAATCTTGTCCAGATGTCTAGCACCTAAATTGTAAGCAACAAGTGGTTGCAGTGCTTGAGAAAGTCCATACAAACTGATATTTAACATCTGATTTATATAGAAAACGATTGTTAAAGCTGAAACTCCTAATACCCCTATTTTCTTCATAAGAGTTAGATTAAATAGATACATAGCAAAAGTTGAAGATACAACAGATAGCATCTCTGAACTTCCATTGAAAAATATATTTTTTATATCCTTGATATATATTCTCAAAGATTTTTGTGGAAGTTTAAAGTGAAGATTTGGTAATAGAGCTAAAAATCCAAGCATACAGGCTAAAAGTGTAGCAACTGCTCCCCCAGTCATTCCCCATTGGAATTTTTGTATAAATAGATAATCTAGTAAAGCATTAAAAGTTAAGCAAACACTTCCACTTACAAAAACTAAATTAGGTTTCTCCTCTATCTTAACAAAAGTTTCTGTAAATATAGGTGAAGTATAGAAGAAAGCTCCTATCATCATTGGAATCATATAGGCTCTAACATATGGGTAAACTTCCTCATTTGCCCCTAAAAAGTTGATAAAAAAGTCCAAATTAATTAGAACTATGAGAGAGAGAAATTCCAAAACTCCAATTAAAAGCATCAAAGTTATAGAAGTAAGCTCCCTAGCCCTATTTAACTTTTTCTTACCAAAGTAAATACTTGTAATAACTCCTCCACCTACACATATCATAAGCCCTACACTCATTAAAAAATTTATCAATGGCATAGATAAGTTTACTGCTGCTAATCCTAAAGGTCCAACATTTCTACCTAAGAACATACCATCAATCATAATTTCTAATGAAACAATAAGCATTCCAAAGATACTTGGAATTGCAAATTTAAAAAATAGCTTAGTTATATTTTCAGTTTCAAGAGCATTTCTTTTTGACATAAAAAACCCCCTTAAAATATTTTATTTTTTTCTTAACCATGGTATTATAATCTATATACTTAACTATACAGTCAAGAGGTGAAATTTAAATGAAAAATAGATATAAAATTTCTGAAATAGCTAAGATTTTCAATATATCTCGTCAAACTCTAATATTTTACCATAAAAAAAATATCCTTGTTCCCAATATAATAGATGAAGAGAATGGTTATAGATACTATTCAAATGAGCAAATATGGGATCTCTTTTTTCTTCTTACATTAAAGAAAGCTGGGTTTTCATTGGAAGAGATTAAAAGATATGTAAAGATTAAAAATAGCGATGAAAGTATAATGTTTTTAGAAAATAAGATAAATGAGATAGATAAAAAAATATCTGAATTGAAAAAATCTAAAAAAACTATCTTAAAAAAGCTTGAAAATATTAGGGATTTTTCCTCTACTTCAACAAAGGAAGAGGAGTTTAAAATAGAGGAGATTGAAAATATAAGATGGTATTCTATTGATATGAAAGATGAAACAGATGAAGTAGAGATGGCAACAAACTATGAAAAATTAAACTCCTTTGCTAAAAAATATAGTATAGATGATGTTGAATATATTACAATGACAGAGATAAAAAATATTGAAACTGTTAAAATTGATGGTGGAATTGTTCCAGTAAAAAAAGTTGGGATAGTGATACCTAAAAATATGGTAATTGAAAAAAGTGAAGAGCTAATGTTAGGAAAGGTTATATCTATAAAATATAACAATCCATATAGTAATTTAGTTAAAACATATCAAAATTTAAAAAGCTATATTGAAAAAAATGGATACACAACTTATGGCTATGCTATTGAAATTGCACATGAACTGACTATCTCCACAGAAAAGGGGATTGGGGGGATATTAAAGATAGTAGTTCCTATAAAATAGAAATTATAGTTGAAATATCAATATAATTTATGATACCATAAATTGTACTAATTATTTAATCGAGGTGTTTTTTATGCACAAAAAAGTTATGATACAGGGGACAGGTTCTTCAGTAGGAAAGAGCATTATAACAGCAGGACTATGCAGAATTTTTGCACAAGATGGATATAGAGTTTCTCCATTTAAATCACAAAATATGGCATTGAACTCATTTGTTGATATTGATGGTTTAGAGATGGGAAGAGCTCAAGTTGTTCAAGCTGAGGCTGCTAAGGAGTTGCCAAGAGCTTTTATGAATCCTATTCTTTTAAAACCAAATTCAGATAATAACTCACAGATTATAATTGAGGGTGTTCCAGCTAAAAATATGAATGCTGTTGACTACTTTTCAAATTCTGTAAAATTAAAGGAGATAGCAAAGAGAAACTATAAGATTATAGAGGATAACTTCGATATAGGAGTTTTAGAAGGTGGGGGTAGTCCAGCAGAGATTAACCTTCGTCAATGGGATTTAGTTAATATGGGAATGGCTGAACTTATTGATGCTCCAGTTATTCTAGTTGGAAATATTGAAACAGGTGGAGTTTTTGCCTCACTTTATGGGAATATTGCTCTTCTTGATGAAAATGATAGAAAGAGAATAAAAGGTGTTATAATCAATAAATTTAGAGGAGATGTTGAGCTTTTAAAACCTGGAATAAAGATGTTTGAAGATAGACTTCAAGGTGAGGGATTGGATATTAAAGTGTTGGGAGTTGTTCCATATATAAATTTAAATATAGAGGAAGAGGATGTTTTAGCTAAAAAATTAACTACTAACACAAATGAGAAAAAAGATATAAATATAAGTGTAATTAGGACAAATAAGATGTCTAACTATACAGATTTTGATGCTTTAAGCCAATATCCTGATGTTGCTTTAAACTATGTATATGATGTTAAAGAGTTGGGAAATGAGGATGTTATAATACTTCCAGGAAGTAAAAATACTATTACAGATCTTGAGATGTTAAAAACTAATGGAATTTTTGATAAAATTAAGGAGTTGCATAGTAAAGGAACAACAGTTGTAGGTATTTGTGGTGGTTTCCAAATGTTAGGAAAAGAGATTTTTGATCCTCATCATATTGAAAGTAACTTTGAAAAAACAGCTGGATTTGGAATTTTAGATACTGTTACAACAATGGAGAAGGTGAAATACACTCATCAAGTTGAAAAAACTCTTTCTAAAATAGAGTCACCATTGTTAGAGGGGTGTAACGGTTTAGTTGTAAAAGGTTATGAGATTCATCAGGGGATTACTAAGGGAAATGAAGTTAATTTGACTACTGAAGATAATCTTATTTTTATAGCTAAAGAAAATAGTTTTGGAACATATATTCATGGTATTTTTGATAATGGAGAGTTTACAAGAAAGTTTTTAAATAATGTTAGAAGGAGAAAAGGACTTGCTCCTATTGATGAGAGTTTCTCTTTTACCGATTTTAAAGAGAGAGAATATGATAAACTTGCTGATCATTTGAGGGCAAATCTTAATATAGAAGAGATCTATAAAATTTTAGGTTAATTATAATTAGTTTACAAAGCACAATTAATTTTGTGCTTTTTTCTTTTGTAAAATTAAGTGAATTTCTTTAAAACAAGAGAAATTTTTCAAAATAAAAATCAAATTTTCTCAAGTTTTAAAATTGTAAGAAAAGTGAAAGAATTAGAATAAAGTGTTTGAAAAAAGTGAAGTTGAAAGAGTTGGGAAAATAGTAAAAGTAGAATTAGAGAACATAACAACTTAAAAAATGCTTTACTTTTTTTAGAAAATAAAGTATACTATACCAGAAAAAATTATTTTTAATAGGAGAGAAATTATGAATAAGAAGTTAGTACTATTTATAGGAATGTTTTCTCTATTTTTTATCTTTGGATTTAAAGTTCAAAAGAATTTTTTAAATCAAACAAATATTATTGAAAAAGTTAAAACTGAAGAAGTTAAGAGTGAAGAAAAAATAGTTAGCAATGAGATAGCCAACCTTGAAATAGCAAAAAAAGAAGTTGCACAAGTTACACAAAAGGAAGAAAAAAATAGTGATTATGTTCAAAAGGAGATAGATTTAAGAGAATTATCTTCTGTTGAAAGAAAAAAAGCCTTTGTTGATATGCTTTTACCTGCTATAAATGAGGTGCATGAGGAGATAAAGGAAAATAAAGCTATTGTTGAAAAATTAGCTATAAAAGAGGAATTGACTCCAGAAGAGAGAGAGTTTTGTGAGGGACTTTTCAAAACATATAAAGTTGAATATGGAAACTGGAAGGAACTTCAAGGAAAGATGGTTATATATCCAGCCTCTTTGATTCTAACTCAAGGAGCATTGGAAAGTGGTTGGGGAACATCAAGATTTTTTAGAGAGGGGAACAACATCTTTGGAATGTGGTCAACTAACCCTAATGAGCCTAGAATTGCAGCTAATGGAGTTAGAGATAATGGATTTGTTCCACATTTAAGAAAATATGATACAATTGAAGAGTCTGTGAAGGATATAGTTATGACTATCTCTGTTTCAGATGCTTATAAGACAGTTAGAAAATTGTTAAATGAAGATAAGTCACCTAGTGAAGTGGCTCATGGATTGATTAAATACTCTGAAGAGGGGACTAAATATGTAGAGAAAGTTCAAAAAACTTTAGAGTACAATGAATTTGAGAAATACGATATTTAATTTAAAGATAAAAATAGAGAAAAGTTAAAAGAGAGTGTAGGTGTGCACTCTCTTTTAGTTTGGAAATTTTTAATTAAATTATAAAAAAGATTCACTATATAGACTTCCTTTTTTTATTAAAAAAAATATGATATAATTAAAAAAAAGATAATATTAATAAAAAATAGATAGAAATTAATTTATAAAAAATATAATATTAGATAACTTTTATTATTACTCTAAATAAAATTAAATTATTTTTAGAAGTTACAATAAGAGAAAAAAGCTAAAAATATTAAGAGAAAGAGAGATAATAAGGAGGGAATAGATGACTAAGGAAAAAATATTAGAAAAACTTGCTAAGATAGATAAAGAAAAATTTGGAATATTAGAGTTGGGCTTATTTGGAAGTTATGCTAAAGGAAGTGATACATTAGATAGTGACATAGATATTATAGTTAAATTTGAGGGTGCATCTAAAGAAAAGAATCTTAAATCTATGTTGTTTAGAATGTATGATTTAGAAGAGTTATTGAAAACTATGTTTCCAAATACAAAAATAGATTTAATTGAAAAAGGGACTTTTGATTATCAATTTCATCATCCAAAGGTAAAAGAGTATAAAGAAAAAGTAAAGCAAGAGATATTGGAGAGTGTTATTTATGTCTAAGGAAGAAAGAAGCATTCTACAATTTTTATATGATATAATAGAATTTGCAACAGGATTGCAACGAAATATTTCTTCATTATCTAAAAAAGATTTTTTTCAAAATGAAATGGCTATTAATTATGCAGAAAGAAATTTTGAAAAAATAGGAGAAGCGATTTCTCAAATTCAAAAAAGGGATTCAGAGATACTGTTTATTGGGAATGACAGTAAATCATATTGGGAAATAATTAAAGGCATGAGAAATAGAATTATACATGAATATTGGGGAACAAGTTTAGAAACTATATATGACGTATGTGCTTCTGATGAATTAGCAGAACTACAAAGTTATGTGCAAGTAGTGATAGATTATTTGGAAAGTAAATATGATTAAAATAAAGTAGAGATTAGGTAAGTAAAAAGAGAGTGTAGGTGTGCACTCTCTTTTAGTTTAGAGGGTTATTTCTTACTTTCAAATACAAACTCTTTTTGAAAATAAACCCTTATTATCTCATTGTTATAATGTATAGGAGCAAACTTCCACTTTTTCAATGCTGATATAACAGCATCATCAAATCCCAACTTCTTATGAGATTGAACAATAGTTATATTTTGCACCTCTCCCTTTTCATCAACTAAAAACTTAGTCTTAACAACAACTTTCTTTCTATATCTTATAGTTTCAGCTTGTTTAGGATAATCAGGGGCTATCTCTTTTATAATCTTATATTTAATCCCATTATTAGAAAGTGCTGTGTAAGTTCCATCACCATTGTTTTGCAGAATCTTATCTCCACTTGGAATGTTAGAACCACTAGTTTTTTCATTAGGAGCACTTGAAGTTTCAGAAACTGAAGTAGGTTCAATCTCTTGTTTTACAACTTCTTTCTTTGCAGCTTTTTTCTTCACACTTTTCTTAGGTTGTAAACTTTCTTTCTTTATAGGCTCTTTCTTCTCTACAACTTTCTTTTCCACAGGTTTCTCTTTTACAACCTCTTGTTTAGGAGGCTGCTCAACTATTGGAGCAACTATTTCAGCAGGTGGAGTCACTGGAGGAGAAGAGGCTTTTATCTGATGAAACTCTATTGCTACACTGTGTTTTATAGGTGGATTTGTTTTTCCAACTCTATTGATAGAGAGTTTAAGAAAAAGCAATCCATGAACAATTAATGCTAAAATAAAATATCTCATTTTCACACCTTAACTTTTACTCATAGAAATTTATCCCTAAATTTTCTATCCCATGATTTTTAACCTTTGAAACAACATCTATAATATTTTGATATTTCAAATTTTTATCCCCAGTAATAGCAACACTTTTCACCCCTGAAGTTAAGTAACTATCTAATTCTTCAAAAGTAACCTCTCTTTTTTTATCCTCTTTGTAGTTAATAAAATATTTATTATCCTTATCAATAATTATCTCAAGAGCCTCATTTTCTTCATCTTTTACACTTTCCATAGTAGAAGTTGGCAGTTCAACCTTTATACTTCCATACTTATTGAATGTGCTGGAAACTATAAAGAATATTAGAAGAAGAAAAACCACATCTATTAAAGGTGTTAAATCTGGAGTTAAAAGTGCTCTTTTTTTCTTATATCTTGCCATCTTATCCCCTTACAATATTGATAACATTTGTTGTTATCTTGTCAATCTCTTCTTCAATCTCTTCAATTTTCTTAGTTAATAAGTTGTAAACAACAAGTGCTGGAATAGCTATTGAAAGTCCAGCTGCTGTGGTAATAAGAGCCTTAGATATACTATCAGCAACAAGAGTAGGATCACCAGCTCCAAATTGTGAAAGATCTTTAAAAGCATCAATCATTCCAGTAACTGTTCCTAAAAGTCCAAGCATAGGTGCAATATGTGCTATAATCCCTAAAATATGTAATCTCTTTTCAAGGGGAGAGATCTCGTCCATCTGTATCTCTTTAATCAATTGTTCATATTTATGAAACTCCTTTGGAATTGGAGAGCATATATCCCCTCTACAAACAAATTGTTTGATAGAACAACCAACAGCATTTTTTTCCTTATCACAAAGTTCAACAATTTTACACATATCCTTGTTAGAAACAGCTAAAACTATATCTCTTCTAAAGTTTCTATTTAAAGATTTTTCACTTTTAAAAAAGAAAAACAATCTCTCAAGAATTACAGTTGTTGAAATTATTGATAAAACTAGAAGAATCCACATCAATGGACCTCCCACTTGAAAATAATACATCATCTTTTTTTCCTCCAAAACTCACTAAAATCTTTCAATAAAATTTTTAAAATAGTTATATGCGTTATCTAAATCATTTTGATCTGGGTGAGTACTAGCATCTGACCATCTTTTGATTCTCTCTGGATTTGGTCCATGTGGATGATCAGGAAAGAATTTAGTTCTCATCATCTCTATTAGTTTAGGATCAATAGCTCCTTGACAGTGATAATGTCCTAAAACTTTGTTTCCATTATCAGTAAATAATTTTGTAATGCTATTAATGCAATCTTGAGCATGTTTTGAATCTGGGTAAGCTCCTAATGTAAAGAAAAATGCTGTGTTCTTATCTTTAATTCCATTTATAAATTTAAGAGCTTTTGCATCTGCTGTTCCTTTATCAATCCAAGTCCCCACAATTATTAGATCATAATCTAAATTTTGTACATCTGCTATATCCATAATTTCACTATTTGTAATAGCTTTTGAAATTGCCTCTGCTACCTTTTTAGTATTTCCTGTTTTTGTTGAGTAAGTAATTAATGTTTTCATATTAAGTAACCTCCGTTGATTAAATTTAATTCAGTTAAGTTATATCAGAAAAATAATTTAAAGTCAATTGTTTTTATAACAAAAAACTTTGATAGGAAAAATATTTTTCTTGACAATGAAAAAAAATAATATTAATATAGTCACATGTGAGAAAAATAAATGTGATTTCTGTAATAACACAGAAAAATAGGAGGAAACATCTGTAATGGAGAATAATTTATTTTTATATGAAAAGAGATTAAAGTCACATCACGACAGTAATAGTTTGATAAACAAATATATAAAAAGTACACCATTTTCACTAAAAGAGTTTGATGAGATGCTACAAAAAACACCAGATAATAGAAAGAAAGCTATCTATGTTCATACTCCATATTGTGATAAAATCTGTTCATTTTGTAATCTAAATAGAAAGCAAATCGATGGGAGTTTGGATGCCTATGCACAATATATAGCTGATGAATTTGAAAAATATGGAAAGACAAAATACTTCCAAGAGAGTGAATTTGAGGTTATTTTCTTTGGTGGTGGAACACCTACTGTATATAAGCCTCAACAATTAGAGTTGATTTTAAAAAGTATTCAAAAGAATGTAAGACTTTCAGAGGGATATGAGTTTACTTTTGAAACAACACTTCATAATCTTACAGATGAAAAACTAAAGGTAATGAAAAAGTACGGAGTGAATAGATTAAGTGTTGGAATCCAAACTTTTTCAGATGAGGGAAGAAAATTCTATAATAGAACTTATGGGAAAGAGGAAGTTATAGAGAGATTGAAAAGGTTAAAAGAGATTTTACAAGGGGATCTATGTGTAGATATTATCTATAATTTTCCAGATCAAAAGATTGAAGATGTACTAGAAGATGCAAGAATAGTAAAAGAGATAGGATTAAGTAGTGCTAGTTTCTATTCTTTGATGGTACATGAGGGATCTAAACTTTCAAAGGATATTGAAAGTGAAAAGGTTAAGATGAAAACAGATGTAGAGAGAGATTATCTTCTATATCAACATTTTGTAGATGAGATGCTATTAGATAATAGCTATCATATTTTAGAGCTAACAAAGATAGCTAAAAATAATGTGGATAACTATAAATATATCAGAGTTAGAAATACTGGAGGGGACACATTCCCAATCGGTGTAGGAGCTGGAGGAAGTGTTCAAGGTATTGGTAAGTTTAATATGAGTAAGGAGATGAGTTTCTGCTCTAAACAGACAGAATACCATGAAAGATTTGCTAGATTATCTGGATATATGCAGTTTCCTGTAATAGAAAAGGCTGTTGTACAAGAGATGTTATCTCAAGAGGAGTATGGATATTTCCATGAAAAGATGAAAGATTATGAGGAAAAGGGGTTAGTAGTGATTGACGAAACCTCTTATAACCTTACAAAATTGGGAATTTTCTGGGGAAACAATATTTCAAGTGAGATTATTATCTATATAATGGAGAGAATATTTAATAAATAAATTTAAGATAGGAGAAAGAGTATGAATAAAAAAGTTTTGGGATTGATTTGGGCAAGTTTAACCATAGCAGCATATGGTGAAGAATCAGTAGATTTAGGAAAAAGTGTAGTTTATTCAACAACAGGTTTTGCCACAGAGATGAGAAAAACTGCAAGTACTCCAACAGTTGTTACATCTAAAGAGATAGAGGAAAAGAACTATAAAACAGTCAGTGAGGTTTTAGACTCTATACCAAGTATCAATGTTGTAAAACAGGGAAAAGACTCAATAATTGACTTGAGAGGGCAAGGGGACAAGGCTAAACAAAATGTACAAATTTTAGTTGATGGAGTACAGATTAACTCTCTAGATACTTCAATGACTGCAACTCCAATAGATACAATCTCACCAGATAGCATTGAGAGAATAGAGGTTATTCCCGGTGGAGGAAGTGTCCTTTATGGAAGCGGAACTTCTGGAGGGGTAGTTAATATTATTACTAAAAAAGGTAGTGGTAGAAAAGCTATGGTAGGCTTTGACTATGGAGAGTATGGAAGTAAAAAAACAAATGTTGCAGTGAGAGAGAGCTTTGGAAACTTTGATGTAAACCTTGCTTATACTAAAAATGATAGAAAAGGTTATAGGGATAATGATGAATCAGATTCAGATTATTTCCAAGGGGATTTAGGATATAGAATCTCTGACACACAAAATATCAACTTTAAATATAGTAAATACAAGGCTGATGAAGATTATCCTAAAATGTTAAGTAAAAAGGAAGTTGAGGAAGATAGAAAACAAGATGGACTTACTCGTTCTAAATGGGGTACAGGAATAAATGGAACAGATACTGATAAAGATGAGTATGTATTGACATATAATAACAGATTATCTGAAAATTTAGATTTTAACCTTACAGGTTTTTACCAAGATACAGAGATGAAAATTAGAACTTGGGATTTTGGCTCAGTAAATACTTCAACTATAAAAGGCGAGGCTATTGCAGATCAAAAGGGATTGTTTGAAGATGAAAAATGGGGAGTAAAACCTAAATTTAAATATTCATATGGTGAGGGAAGTAGCTTGATTTTTGGTATGGACTATATTAAAAACAAAGCTAAAAGAGTTAGTGATATGGGGATTCAACCTATAAGTTCATCTACTGGTGGACTTAGTCCTATGGGGATAAAAACTCTTACTACAAATGATTTAGAAAAAGAAACTATAAGTGGTTATGTGATGAATAACTATGTTTGGGGAGATTTTGAATTTGCCCAAGGTTTAAGATATGAAAAAGCTAATTATGAGGCTGATAGAAATACAAATAGGGTTGTTAGTGTAAATGGAAAACCTATGCAAACAACTAAGGAAGGTAGAAAGGTAACTACTGATGAAGATAACTTTGCTTATGAATTATCAGCTAATTATCTATATTCAGATACTGGAAAAGCCTATGTAAGATATGAGAGAGGGTTCACTTCCCCACCACCTGCACTTCTTACAAATAAAGTTACAACAAATGGTTTAGCAAATTACTACTTAAATGATCTAAACTCTGAAAAGTATGATAATTTCGAGATTGGGTTCTCTGATTATATTGGTTTCTCAAGTGTAAGTGGATCTATCTTCTATACAGTAACTAAAGATGAGATTACACAGGATATGGCATCAGGAATGCCACCTGCTTGGATATATAACTACAATCTAGGTAAAACAGAGAGAATAGGATTTGAGCTTAAAGCTGAACAATATCTAGGAAAATTAACTCTTTCACAATCTTACTCTTTTATCAATGCTAAGATAAAAGATGGTAAAAAAGGAGTTTATGATGATAATGGAAATAAAACTGATGAAGTTGATTTAAGTGGAAATAGAGTTGCTAAAGTTCCTAAAAATAAATTTAATATTGGAGCAAACTATGCTTTTACAGATAACTTTAATTTAGGAGCAGAGGTAGTATATGTTGATAAGATCTACTTAAATAATGAAAATTTAGGTGGAAAACTTAATTCACATACAGTGACAAATATTAGAGCTAACTATAACTTTAACTCTGGTTTAACTTTATATGCAGGAATTAACAATATTTTCAATGAACAATATTATGAGGCTGTAGACTACTCTTTAAGTGAAGGATACACATATGATCCAGCAGCAGAGAGAAACTATTATGTAGGCTTTAAATATAGCTTATAATCGAAAGTGATGCAGATGGAAAAAGTTTTACCTTTAATTTTAACAGTGGGAATTTTAGCAGTGGGAATACTCTCTATACCTTTAGGGAGTGTTCCAATTCCATTGGAATATATATTCTCTCCTGCTAATGCTCCAGACTATATAAAAACAATTATTTTTAATTTAAGATTGCCAAGAATAGTTATGTCACTATTGATAGGTATGATGCTCTCATCTAGTGGAGCAGTAGTTCAAACAGTTTTTCAAAACCCATTGGCAGATCCATATATTATTGGGATTGCAGCAAGTGCAACTTTTGGAGCAGTGATAGCCTATGTTTTAAATCTACCAGATTTTATGTATGGAGTTCTTGCATTTTTTAGCTGTCTTACAAGTACACTTCTAATATTTAAAATGGCTAAAAAAGGGGATAGAGTAAATGTTGCAACTCTTTTAATAATAGGTATAGCAGTTTCCTCTTTTCTTGGGGCATTTACATCATTTGCTATGTACCTTATAGGAGAGGACTCTTTTAAGATTACAATGTGGCTTATGGGGTATTTGGGCAATGCAACTTGGGAGCAAGTTATTTTAATATTGATTCCTCTACTATTTTCAGTGACATATTTCTTTTTAAAGAGAAATGAGTTAGATGCTCTTCTCTCTGGAGATGAAGAGGCTCACTCTCTAGGGATAGATGTAAATAGATTGAAGATAAGAGCCTTGACAGTGTCAGCTTTTGTGGTGGCATTCTCTGTGGCATTTTCAGGAATGATAGGCTTTGTAGGGCTTATAGTTCCCCACACAATGAGAATGATCCTTGGTCCCTCTAATAGAAAGATGTTTTTAAGTACAATTTTAGCTGGGGGATTTTTCTTACTTGTATGTGATACCTTTGGACGTATAATTTTAGCTCCAACAGAGATACCTATAGGGGTTATTACTGCATTCTTTGGAGCACCTTTCTTTCTATACTTAGCTTTAAAAAATAAGAGGAGAGATTTTTAATGAAGATTATAAATATAGAAAATTTAAACTTTGGATATGGAGGGAGGCAAATATTAAATAACCTTTCCCTTTCCATAGATAAGAAAAAGTTAGTAGGGATATTAGGTCCAAATGGTTGTGGAAAATCAACTTTACTAAAAAATATACTTGGCTATCTTCATAGCTCATCTGGAACTATAAAGATAGCTAATAAAAATTCAAATGAGTATTCACAAAAGGAAAAATCTAAATTGATCTCTTTAGTTCCTCAAAAATCTCAACTTATGTCAGCTATGAGTGTAGAGGAGTTTGTCCTTATGGGGAGATTGCCACATCTTGAAAACAGTTGGAAAGGTTATAGTAGAGAGGATAGAGAATTAGCTGAAAAAGCTTTAAACTCTTTAGATCTTGAGAGATTTAAAAAGAGAACAGCTACCACTCTATCTGGTGGAGAGTTTCAAAGGGTGCTACTTGCAAGGGCAATTACACAGGATACAGAGATTATACTTTTAGATGAGCCAACATCAGCTCTTGATCTGAATCACGCTATTGAGCTTATGGAAAAGGTGAAGGAGATAGTGAGAAAAGAGGGAAAGACAGCAGTTGCAGTGTTGCATGATCTCAATCTTGCCTCTCTTTTTTGTGATGAGTTGATTATGCTTAAAAATGGAAAGCTTTTTTGTAAGGGGACGCCTAAAGAGGTATTGACTAAGGAAAATTTAAAAGAGGTTTATAATTTACAGTGTGATATCTTTTATGGGGAGAATGATTTTCCATATATTATACCTAAAATCAAATAAAAGCTATTTTTAGTTATCTAATACATTGTTAGTTTTATAGCAAAGATTCAATAATCAAGGAGTTCTATAGAACGACTATGATTATTGAGATGCAAAAACGGAGTTTCTGTGATCCTTAAACCTGCATTAACAAAACTTATAATTTTTACTTTCCTTAATATCAGCTAAATGTAATTTGGAGAAGAATATTAGAGAGAGTTACGAAATCTGACGCTAAAAATTCCGACGTGTTTGAACGAAGTGAGTTTCGGAATTTTAGTCAGATGAGTGCTACTCTCTCTTTATTCTACGACATGGAATTTAGCTGATATTTAAAATCTTAGTTTTGATAACTGAAATTGACTAATTAACATAAATAACAAAGGTATTTTGTTAAAACCTAGAGATATGCTAAATAAATGAACTTAACTAAATTTAAAGAAAGGAAGTGTATAGATGAATATTAAAAAAAGATTTTTTTTACTACTAACTTTTTGTTTTATCTCAATAGTTTCATACTCCCTTGAAATAAAAGATGGTATGGTAGTTGATAAATACAATAACTCTGTAGAACTGAAAGAGTACAATAGAATTGTTTTAGCTGATCCTGCTGGAATAGAAATTCTTTATATGTTAGGAGCAGAGAATAAGATAGTAGCTATTGGAAAAACTCTTATGAGTAAGATAGAACCTGTTGAAAAAATAGAGAAATTAGCAAGTGTAGGAAACATAACAAAACCTAGTGTTGAAAAAATACTATCTTTTTCCCCAGATTTAGTAATTTTAAACACTATGTCTGTTTCAACAGGGGATAGTTTGAAAAAACTAAAAATACCATTTATTATAAGTGAAACAGAGAAAATAGATGATATATTTAAAAATTTAGAGATCTATGGAGAGTTTACAGGGAAAAAAGCAGAAGCAGAGGCTATCTATCAAGATGGTAAAAAGAGAGTTGACACTTTAAAAGCTAAGTTAGAAAAAGAGCCACTTAATCTAAAAGGAGCTATTTTATATGTAACTACTCCTATGTTGGCTTTTAATGATGAGTCACTTCCTGGGGAGATTATGAGGTTTTTAGGAGTTGAAAATATAGCTGGAGATTTAAAAGGAAGCAGACCAATTATATCTCAAGATCTTCTTATTAGAGAAAATCCAGATTTTTTAGCAGGAGCTATGAGTATTAAATCTCCTGATGATCTAAAGAAATCAGCTGTTTTAAAAACTACTGCTGGGAAAAAAGAAAATCTATTTATAGTTGATTCTAGTAAGATTTTAAGAGGTTCTCCAAGATTAGTTGAGGAGATGGAGAAGTTCTATAATGAGCTTGTAATTATAAAGAATAAGTAAAATAAAAAAGTAGACTGTAATAAATTAATAAGATGAAATTATTAAATTTACAGTCTTTTTTATTATTAGAAGAGAAAAATTAATTTTAACTCTTAGAAAATAAGGCTAAAAATTTAGCTATAAAATAAAAATTAGCAGCTCTTTAAAATATGATTTTTATGTTTGATTATAAGCACAAAGTGTGTCAAAAAACGGTAAAAAGTAATTGATTTTTAAAATAGTTTATGCTATTATTAAAATATAAAGAGAAATGAATATTCGGTAAAATAACAGAAATGTTATGACACAAAGCTATAGGGCCTTTAAAATGGCAGCCAGTTGCAACTTTAATCTCAGATTTTTTCTGAGGTAAAGTTGCTTTTTTTATTTTATACAAATATTGCAAAAATAACCTAGGGGGATTTTATGAAGAAGGTAAATAAATGTTTGATGGGAATGCTTTTTCTTACTGTAACAAAGTTTATTTATGGAGCTATTGATGTTCCTGACTATGTAAAAGAACATTTTAACTCCAATGATAATGCTGGGGTATTGCTCAATAGGAGTAAAGAGTATTTTGAATTTCAGAGATTGAGTAAAGAGTTAGAAGAGGAAAAGAAAAAGGATAGAAAGGGAATTGAAGCACAAAAAAGTGGAAAAATTCAAGAAACAGAAGAAGGAGAGATAAGATTTAAATTAAAAGGATTTAGTTTTTCACCTTCTGAAGTTTTAAGTGAAGAGGAGTTAAATAATATTGTAGCTCCGTATCTTAAAGGGGAAGTAAGTGTAAATGATCTGTATGAAGTTGTAAACAAGATAAATGCACTATATGAGGAGAAAGGGTATGTAGTGTGTAGAGCAGGACTTCCACCACAAACAATATCAGATGGAATAGTGAGAATAGTTCTTGTAGAAGGGAAAACTGGAAGAGTAATAATTCAAGGAAATAACTCCACAAGAGAGAGCTATATAAGAAAAAGAATAGATTTAAATGAGGGAGAGGTTTCCAACTTACAGGAGTTAAATAAAAGTCTAGTTTGGTTTAATGGTACTAACGATGTACAGATGAGAATAGAGCTAGCAGCTGGTGAACTTCCAGGAACAACAGACTATATTCTTTCAGCTTATGAGCCTAAAAAGCATAGTGGATCTATTTTTGCAGATAATGCTGGTTCAGAAACAAGTGGAGAGTATAGAGGGGGAGTTAGCTATATAAATAATAGTTTAACTGGGTATAGAGATCAACTTTCATTGTCAGGAGTAGGAAGTGACGGAACTACTTCAGGAGCATTTATGTACATTTTTCCAATAAATAGAAAGGGAACTAAAATAGCACTTCAATATTCAATAGGAAAGGTTGAAATAGTTGATGGACCTTTAAAAGATGTAGAGATAGAGGGAGAATCATCAAGCTATGGAGTAAGTATCATACATCCATTTTTAATAAATGAAAAGTGGAAGGTAGAGGGGAATTTAGATTTCTCTAAACAAAACTCTAAAACAGATTTTATGGGATTTGCTTGGGTAGATGATGATATAACTAAATATTCAGCAGGAGTTGCTGTAACTAAATATGGAGATAATAGCATTTGGTACAATAAACACAATATTTCTAAGGGAAAATGGGAAAGTATCTCTGGAGATGGAAAAGATTATATGAAATATGATACAAACTTTATGTATCAGAAAATGTGTTGGACAGATCAGATGTTTACTTTTAGATTAAATGGACAATATGCCTTTGATGATTATTTGCCATCAGCAGATCAATTTTATGTAGGTGGAACATATAGTGTTCGTGGATATGCAGAGAGCTTTATGGGAGCAGACCATGGAGTTTCAGTTAGTTTAGAATACAGTGTGCCAACATGGAAAAAAGGAGAGTTCTTTGTGTTTTTAGATGGAGGAATTTTAGAAGGGGAAAACGCCTTTGATAACAATCAAATCTATTCAGCAGGGTTTGGTTATAGAAGAACAATAGGTGAAAAATTCTATCTATCAGCAACTTTAGGAGTACCTTTTGAAAAAGATTTTGAAGACGAGGGAATGGAAGTGGATTCTTGCAGAGTTCATATGGCGTTAAATTATCAATTTTAATTGCTTTTCTATATAGGAGGATATATCTATGAAAAAGATAGATGAAAGAAAAATAAAAAGAGATAGATATCTAACAAAAGAAAAAACAGTTGCTTTAATGGCAACATTGGGATTTATTGTAAACTCATTGACAGCAAATGCAACTAAAATAACAGCAGGATCTACTGGTGGAACGACAATAACTAATAAAGATGGAGTTTATGATATAGAAACAACAAATAAAAAAGGTAATAATGCCTTTAACCATTTTAATCAATTTGAACTTTCTCCAAATAATATTGCAAATATGTATTTCGGTACAAAGCAAGACAACAGTGCTGAAAATCTATTTAACTTTGTAGATAGTAGAATAGAAGTTAATGGTACAGTTAATGCAATAAAAAATAATAAAATTGGAGGAAATCTATATTTCCTAAGTTCTGATGGAATGGTTGTAGGAAATACAGGAACTATTAATACAGGATCTTTACATGTAATAACTCCAAGTAAAATTGCTTATGCAGATGCAGTACAAAAAGCAGGAGCTGGAGAAGTAGCTACAGGAATAATTCCCAATGCAAAGGGGGAAATACAGATACCTTTAAATCCAGAAGGAACAATAGTTGTAAGAGGGCAGATCAATGCAGTGGATCAGATAGGACTATATGCAGCTAATATTAAGGTTGGAAATGTAGGAACTGAAACTAATGGAAGTACAGATTATACAAAAAAAGTTAATTTAAGAACTGGAGTAGTAAACTTTTCAGATTTAGTAAATATTAAAGATGTTGATGGAAAAATAATTGATAGTGGACTAAATGGAGAGCAATTAGAAGCTACAAAAACTAGAAATGGAAATATTATATTAATGGCTAAAGCAGATACTGAGAGTTCAGTTGATCAAACTTTCAATGATATGCTTGGAGATGTTATTACATTAGATGGTGTTGTTCCAAGAAATATTAAAGCAAGTATAGAGATTAATGGAGATATTTCAGCTACTGGGGATATAGTTGCTAAAGCAGAAGCAGTAAATGGAACTGTATCTGCAATAGATGAAAAAACAGGAGATGTGTTATATAATTCAAATCCACTAGTTTCAACTACTGCTAAGGTGGATATTAAAGGAGGAACATTAACTGCTAAAAATATTGATATAGATGCAGTATCCACAAATAAATATATAGAGCTTGTAGGAGGAGCAACAGGAAATACAACTGGGGCTCAAGGATCAGCTGGAATATTAGGAGCAATAGGTCAAAAAATAAAAGTTGATGGAAGTATAGGAGCATTAAAGGGAGATGCTACAGTAAATGTTGGAAAATCTGCCATTATAGATGCTAGTGAGAATCTTGATATAAGTGCTAAAAATGATGTATCTCTTACTCTTGGATCTTCTGTATCAGCAAGAAAATCAAAATGGGCTAAATTAAAAGCAATGGCAGGAGTAGGTGGAAAGCCAGGAGCTCTTTCTTATCTACCTGCAACAGCAGCAGCAGTAGGTTATGCTGAAGGGAATGCTAGTGTAAATGTAGAAGGAAATTTAAAATCAGGTGGAAAAATGAAGTTAGAAGCTTCATCTTCTAATGAGATGGATCTTAATGCAACAGCTATGTTAAACAAGGCTGACAATAAGCTTATAGTAGGATTAGGATTAGTTGTAGGAAATAATAACTCTTCAGTAAATATAACAAATGGAGCAATAATTAATGCTGGTAAAGATTTAGATATAAAATCAACTGCTACTAACTCTTTAACTTCTATAGTAGATGTAGTTGCAGGTAATGCAACACCATTTGCCACAACTGTAAACTTAGTAGCTTATGATAGTTCTTCAAACATTAACATAAAAGATAGTAGTATTACAAGTGAAGGAAATATAGATATAGACTCACAAAATATAGTAACTGAAAATAAGATTATATCTGATAATACTGCTGGAAAGAAAAAAACTTGGTTACAAAAGTTTAAAAAAGATGAATTAAATGCTATAAAAAATGGGGCAGAAGCACAAAGACTTATAAATAACTTAAAAGGTTTAACAGGATTTTCTTCTGGAGCGACTCCTCAAAACTCTACATCAGAGGCTAAAGCAGGTGGAAAAGATAGTGGAAAGAAAGCTGGGATAGGAGAAAAGATAGCTCTAGGTGCTGCAATGGCATTTGTTGGAGAGGAAAACAGTTCTAATGTAAATATTCAAAGTAGCAATATAACTGCTAAAAATGATTTAAATATAAATTCTAAAACACATATTCAAGATACTTTGATGTCTGTAGCAGGAGATACTGTGAGAGATAATAAAACAAACTTTGCAATTGGAGCAGGAGTTTTATATGGACAGGTTGGAAATACTTCTTCCATTATGATAGACGGAGAACAGATGACAACAGATGATAAATCAAGTGTTATCACTGTTGAAAATGGAAATATAAATATTCACAGTACTACACAGATGGATTATGCTCGTGTGGATAGAATGGTACAGGAGTTAAAAGATAGTATTGCTAATCTTCAAAGTGCTTTAAATGAATTAAAAAATTATTCTTTAGATGAGGCTATAAGAACTACTATTGCTGAACTGGAGAAAAATTTACAAGGTTTGGAAAGTGAAGTAGGAGACTTTAGTGCTAGTATGCAAGGAGTACAATTAGATGAACTTTTTGGAGAAAATGGAGTTTATCAATCTTTCGCAATGATAAAACAGGCTCAAGCAGTATCAGAACAATTAGCTGCTTTATCAACTAGATTAGGTGCTAATCTGACTCCTGATTTTGCATCTCTTATGAGTGCTGTAACAGATAGTATAATGAATGCCACTGAATTTGCAAATGTTGGGAATTATGGAAACTTCTCTGTAAGAGCTACAGCTAGAAATTTAAAAGGAGATGTGGGAATAGCAGGAGCTGTTTCTATAACTAATCTTCAAAATGATAGTAAGGTAGTAATAGGAAAAGGGACAACTTTAAATGCTAAAAAAGATTTAAATATAGAATCAACAAATAAAGTTGATGCTGTAAATGTAGGTGGTAATATTGGACAATTAGTTATAAAAGCTAATGGTGGAGGAACAAATGAAAACTCAACTGCCATTGGTGGAAGCTTTATAATGCAAGATTTTGACAGTAATAATATTATTGCAGTTGCTGAAGGAGCAAAACTAAAAGGTTCAAATATAAATATTACAGCTGATAATGATATATTTAATGTAGATGCAGTATTAAGTGCAGGAAAATCAGCAGGAAATGCAATAAACGGAATGGTAAGTTATAGTACTGGAAGTGTAAATAATATTATTTCAATAGATGATGAGGTTTTACTTGAAACAACTGGAGATACTACTGAAGATAAAAACGATGATAAGATAACTATAAAAGCTGATTCTGATACTTTTGTTGTAAATGTAGCAGGTGGAATTGCAAAAGGTGGAAATGTAGGAGCAGGTGTTGGAGTAGCTATTAATGAATTTGAAGTTAATAACAAGGTTGAAATAAAAGATAATGATAATAATGAGGAACTTGCAAAACTTGTTGGGCATCAACATAAAAATAAGGTTTTAGATGTAATAAAAAATATGAGTGTTGGAGATTTAATATTTAAAGATGATGAAGAGGATAAGCAAAATCAAAATCAAAATATTGGAGTTTTCAAAGGGGATAAGTTAAGTATAGCTAAAGCTGATACTGGAATCAAAACAAATCAATTTAATGCAAATGCTATAACAACTGGAGAGATAAATAGTATATCAGTAGCAGGAACAGTTGCTAGTGGAAATAGTCAACAAAAAGAGGGAATCTTTGATTCTTTAAAAAATAATATTAACTCTACAATTACGAATTTTAATAAACAAATAGATTCTGCAATAGGAAAATTTAATAATAATGGTGCTGTAAATGATCTTATGAATAGAGGAAATTCTATTGGTGGATCAGGAAAAGTAGTAGCAAATGGAGCAGGTTCTACAAAACCAAATAATGTTCTAGATAATACAGGAGCAGCTAAACCTAGTTTAAATATCTCAACAGCAGGAAGTAGCTCTACAAATATCATAGATAATGTTACAAAAACAGAGATAGATGGAATAGATATTACTTTAAGAGGAGAGAATAGTTCTGTTAATGTAACTGCAAAAGATGAAAGTTTTACAGGAGCTTGGAGTGGAGCTGCTGCAATAAACTGGATGAATGGAAAGAGTGGTTCAACTGGTGGAGGACAAGCTAGTGGAGGAACAAGTGTTGGAGTTCATGGAGCAGTTGGAATAAATATAGTTGACAGAGATATTACAGCTCAAATGAAAAATTTGACTATAAAAGATGCTAACTCTATAAATGTTGAAAGTGTAAATGATTCTGTTACAGTTGCAGCAGGACTTGGATTGGGATTATCAAAAGGTGGAACAGGTAAAAATTATCAAGGTGGAGCATCTGTATCATTAAATGATATAACTCACAATACAAATGCTCTTCTTGAAAATGTTGATACAGATACTACAATTGAAAAAAATAGAAGTAATATAAAGGTGAATGCTCTTGAAAGTGGAATCCAAGTTACTGGAGGAGTAAATGTCAATGTTGGAAAATCAAGTGGAGCAGCAGGAGCAGCAGTAACTGTAGCTAATATTAAAAATACAATAAATGCAGGAATCAAGGGTGGAAATCTAAATAAAGTAGGAAATGTAAATGTAGATGGAACTTTAGATATAACTCAAGTAACAGCAGCTGCAGCAATAGGAGCTACTTCTAGTGAAGGAAGTGTAGGAGTATTTGAAGGTGCAGTTGTATATAATGGTACTGGTAATACAGTAAATTCTTTTATTGATAGTGCTAACATTGATGCTGATGGAAACATAAATGTAACTGCTGGAGATACAAAGAGTTCACTTGATAAAAATAAATATACAGAAACTTTAAAAGATTTTGGAATAGATTCTACTGGTGAAGGATACTATAATGGATTGGAAACAGGAGTATCTGGAGATGGAAATAGAACTACAATAGAAAATGATAAGAGCGGAAGTACAATAGTAACTGGTGCTTTATCAGTTGCTGGTTCTAATAGTAATGCTCTTGGAGCTGGAGTTGTAGTTAATAATATTGCAAATAAATTTACAGCTGAAATAAAAGGTAGTGAAAAGAATAATATCACTGCAGATACAATCAATGTAGGAGCAGCAGCAGATACATTTGTAGTAGGAGCAGCTGGAGGAGTAGGAGTAGGAAAAGATAGTTTTGGAGGAATGGGTTCAGTTTCATGGCAAGAATTAACAAATAATGTAGCAAGTAAAATATCAGGAGTTAATATTACAGCTAGAGAAGTGAATGTAACAAGTAAAAATAATGCTTTTGAAACAAACTCTGCTGGACAGGTAACTTATGGTGGAAAAGCAGCAGCAGGAGCAGCTCTTGCATATACTAATATAGAGAACTCAACTTCAGCAATAGTAGAAAATGCAACAATTAATCTGAAAAATACTAAAGATGATACCAAAGAAAAAAGTGTAAATGTTGTAGCAGAAAGTGGAGTAGAAAATTATAATATAGCAGCAGGGGTAAGTGCAAGTACAGGAAATGCAGCAGTAGCTGGATCAGTAGCTGTATCACAAGGAGGAAACTCAACTTTAGCAACTATTGAAAAAACTACAATAAAAGATGTAGATAATTTAAATACAGTGGCAACAGATGAAAATAAGGTATATACAATAGCAGGAACAGTTACTGGTTCAACAGGAGCAGCTATTGGAGGCTCTGGTGCATATAGTGAATTGGCAAAAAATGAGGTAAAGGCTGCTTTAAACACTGTTAATATAACAACAGGAGTAAGTGGAAATATAAATATAGGAGCAGAGGAGACTTCAAAATTCTATACAATAGGAGTAGGAGCAGGTGGTTCTAGTAAAGTAGCAGTACAGGGAGCTACTTCTATTAGCCAAGTAAATAAAATTGTAAATGCTTCTATGGAAAATACAAATATTAATTCTGAAGAGGATACAGAAGAGAGAAAAACAGATCTGAATATCATTGCTCAAAGCAGTGGAGAGATAACAAGCAGTGCTTCAGTAGTTGGAGGAGCAGGTGCAGTTGCAGCAGGAGCAGGTGTAGCAGTAAATCAGATTAAACAAAATACAGATGCTACTCTTAATGGAGGAGAACAAAATCTAGAAAATGCTCTAATTAAAGCCAAATCTTTAGCTAATATTACAACTATTGGAATTGGTGGTGGAATAGGAGGAACAGCAGGTGTAGCTGGTTCAATAGCAGTAAATTTAATAAATAATAATACAAAAACCACTATGTCAAATAATACTTTAAATGCTAATGGAAGTGTAGGAGTTATAGCAAAAAGTGATGATATAATTGCTAATTATGCTGGAACATTAGCAGGTGGAGGAACAGCAGCTATAGGAACTTCTGTAAGTGTAAACCAAATCTCTGGAGATACTTTAGTTACTCTTAATAATGCAAATGTTACAGCTAATGGCAAGGGTAATGGAATAGAAGTAGATAGTAAAATTGAAAATGGTAGCATAATAGATAGTGTAATTGATGGAGATAAGACATTAATAGGAAATGATTTAGATAAAGATAGAAAAGAAGAAACTATTAAAGGAATCGTTGTAGACAGTTCAGCAACTCATACTTTAAAATCTGTACTTGCTAATGGAGGAGTAGCAGGAACAGCAGCTGTTAATGGAACAGTTAATGTAAATGAAATAGGTGGAAATACAGGAGCGAGTGTAACTGGTTCTAATTTAAATTCGGCTGAAAATTTAAGTGTAAGAGCAAAGGATTATACTAATAGTTCAGGCTTAGTTACTACAGCTGCAATAGCAGGGACTGGAGCAGGAGTAGGAGCTTCATCTGATACTAATATTGTTGATAGAGATGCAAATGTTACTATTGGAAATTCTAATTTAACAGGAAACAAAGTAGATATAGATGCTGTATCTAAGCAGGGAATTTCATCTTTTGGAATAGGAGTAGCTGGAGCTGGAATAGGAGGAGCAGTAGCAGGAACAGTTACTGTTGTAGATCTTAAAGGAGATACCTCTGTAATTATAAAAGATAATAGTAAAATAAAGGCTAATAATGAAAATGTAGATATCAATGCAGATCACTATGGAACTATTAATGCTGGAACAGGAACAGTTGCAATAGGAGCAGTAGGAGCAGGAGTAGGAGCAGCAGTTTCTGTAATTAAAGATCAAAATCATACAATTGTTGATATTGCTAAAACTGATATAACTGCTAATAAAAATGTAAATATAGGAGCAAATAATGTAAGTAAAGTTACTCCAACAGTTACAGCAGTGGCAGGAGCAGGATTAGGAGCTGGAGTAGCAGGAACAGTGGCTATAAATAATATAGCAAATGTTGTGGTAACTAATATTTCAGATTCAAATATTAAATCTAACTCTGGAAATATAGATATAAATGCTAAAAATAGATTTGAAAATAATCTAGTTGGAGTAGGAGTAGCTGGAGGAGGATTTGCAGGAGTAGGAGCAGTAGTAAATGTTAATACTGTAGATAGTGCAGTAGCTGCAAATATATCTGGAACAACTATAACTGCTGATAATGGAGATATTAAAGTTAATGCTGAAGAGGAAAGAGATATTGAGCAAGTTGTTTCTAATACAGCAGTAGGAGGAGCAGCAGTTGGTGCTAATGTCCTTGTAAATAATTTTGGTAAAGCAGAAAACTTAGGTATCGATTTAGATGATTATTATGAGCAAGCTAATACAGCAACAGGACAAAATAAATATGATGATATAGTAGGTGGCATTTTAGGTGAAAATGGTGTATCAACAGATAATGAAGTAACTGCTGATAAAGGTGGAAGTAATCCTGATTCAAACTATGAAACTGGAATAAAAGTTAATATAGACAATGGATCTAAGTTAGCTGGTAACAATGTAAATGTAAATGCTAAAGAAACTAATAAAATAACTTCAACAAGTGTAGGAACAGCTGCTGGAGGAGTAAGTGCTTCTGGAACAGTGGCTATTACAAATATCAATAGAAATGTTGGCATAAATATTGCTAATTCTGATATTAAAACTAAAGATAAAATTAATATAGAAGCTAATACAACTGGAGATGTAAATCTTGATGTTTGGCAAGGTTCAGCAGGAGTGGCATCAATAGGAGCTGCTTATGGAGCAATTAATAGTTTTGGTAAATCTTTAGTTAATCTTTCAGGAACTAATTTAACTTCTGGTTCTATAGATGTTGCAAATAAAGATAACTTAGCTATAAGCTCAAAGGCTTCTGGACTTACAGGTGGTGTAATAGCAGCAGGAGCTATAGTATCACAAGCTGAAAATAAAGGAAGTGTGGCAATAAATTTAGAGGGAAGTACTTTAACTTCTACAGATGATAAAAATGGTAAAATCAATATAAAAGCAGAAAAAGCAAATAATGTAAAAGCTGAAGCTATTGGAGGTTCTGTAGGTGTAATAAGTGGAAATGCAGTTACAGCAACAGCAAAAGATAATGGAAGAAGCGAAATTAATATAGGAAGATTAAAGGGAACTTTATCTTCAATAATAGGAAAAGATATAGATATAAATGCTATTAATAAAATGGGAGTTCAGGCTAAATCAGGCTCAGCAGCAACAGGATATTTAGGAACTGCTGGAGTTTCGGTAACATTAGCAGAAACAGATGGAAAAGCTCTAATAAAAGCTGAAGATGGTGCAATTCTTGAAGGCGATAAGATCGATGTTAATGCTGAAATAGGAACATTAGATAATAAAGAGTATACAGTAAGTGCAGAGACAGACTCAGCAAGTACAGCATTAGAAGGAGCAACAGATGCTAATATAGCTCATGTTATTAATAACTCTTCTGCAGAAGTTAAACTAAAAAATATGAAGATAGGCTCAGCAGAAGAAATAAATATAACTTCTAAAAATAATACTAAATTAAAAGCAGATATAGATTCTCTATCATTTGGAGGAGTTTTTGCAGCTGGAGCTAATGAAGCTCAGATGGAAAATAATGGAAAAGCAATAGTAGAGTTTTCTAATAACGGAGAATTAACAGAAGTAGAAAAATTAAATATCGAGGGAACATCTAGCTCAGAAAATACTCTTATTTCAAATGGAAATGGTGGAGGAGGTTTAGCTGGACTAGGTGCTGCCATTATAAAAAATAATATAAATACAAAAGCTGATGTTGTTTTTGGTGGAAATTGGAAAGTTGCAGATATTCTAGATATAAAAGCAAGTGATAATAATAAAGTTTCATTAAGTGCTGATTCAACAAGAGGTGGATTAGTAGGGGCTAATGGAATCAATATTGAAAATAATGTTAGCAATAAAGAAGCAACTAAAGTAAAAATAGTAGATGGAACAAAAGTATCAGGTACAGGAAGTGTAAATGTAGAAAGTAGAAATGACATTGATGTAGATATAAATGCTTCAGGTGCTGCCTATGGAGCAGTTGGAAATGCTAATGTTATAGTAAAAAATAATGTTGATAAGAAAACTGAAATTGAAATAGGAAAAGCTGATATTGTAACAGATGGAAAACAAGAGTATCAAGGATTTACAAATGCAGATATTTTAGTAAAAAATAAAATTGATGCAATAGGAGCAGTTGCTATAACAATTGGAAAAACAGAGAATACTCTTAATACATCAAATAAAATATCCCTTGCTGAAAATGGAAATTTAAAAACAAATAAATACAATCAAGATATTATTCTAGCAGCTAGTGACAAGATAAAAGATATAGTAGAGGGAATAGCTGAATCAAGTGGAGCAGGTGCTGGATCAAGAGCTGAAGTAACTAGTAATTTTGATAGAAAAAATAGAATAGATGTAAATGGAAATATATTAAGTTATAATGATACTAAACTTTATGCTGGAATGGATAAAAATGGTGTAAGTAGTAGTGTGGATTACAGAGCTTTAGCACATTCTTATACACATGGAGTATTTACAGGAGCAACTCCAATTTTAAATACAAATATTTCTATGGGAAATCAAGTTGCTACTGGAGTTAATTCTAAAGTAGAATCTGTACGTAATATTAATATAGAAGCTAACTCTGGAGAAAGTCGTATAGAGAAAGCCGTACAAAAATATACTTGGTATGATCAAGAAAATAGTAGTGATTATGTAACAAGTGCTAATGGAGAGAAAAATGAAAATATAGATTCTGTTGATAACTATGCAGATATTCAAGGAAAATTACATGCTGGAATCTATGCAAAACAAGATATTACTATTGATGGTGTTGTAGATTTGAATAAGGATAAAAATGGCAAAACAGATATAGTTGATGCTGATGTTACTTCAAAACCAATTATTACACTTGGAGATGGAACAAAAGTAGATATAACAACTGGTATAGAAGATTATGCTAACTCTCTTATTAAACGTTACAATGAGATTTGTGAGCTTCTTAAAAATTATTCAGATGAGAAAAGTGCTGCTTATCAAGGATATCAAGCTGAAAAAACTAGAATACTTAACACAATGTTATCATTAGGACTTGCAGAGGAGAGAACATTTAAGGATGGTAATACCGCAATAGTTCCAACTGGAAAATTAGATATACAATATATTAAACTTTCTGATTTAGTTGCTTCTGGTGGAAATATTACAATAAATTCTGAAAATATTAAAAATGTTACTGAAGGAATAGATAGTGGTAGAGTAGTAGCTGAAGGAAGTCCTAAAGTTTCTATAACAAATAACAGTAACCTTTATTTAAAAGTTGGAGATATAAGAATACTTGAAAAAGGTGGAAAAATATCTATTAATAATAAAGTTATTAAAGATGTTCAAAGCCAAGATAAGCCTGCAATAAATATTTCAAATAATTGGGATTCTACTTTAAAAGTATTAGATAAAAATGGAAAGAAACAAGATGTTAAAGTTTTATCTACAATAGAGATTACAGGAAATATTGAAAACCTTATTGGAGATATAAGTATTGTCAATAAAGGTGGAGATATTTTAATGCAAGGAGAAAAGGTAGGAGATAGTACTAATGTTTTAGCAGGAGGAAATTTAAATCTTTCAGCTAAAGGATCTATATCTCAAGCTTATACTGCTGGAATAACAAATATTGGAACAGCTCCAGAACAAGCTTGGAAAGATACTATGGAGCAAACTAAATCTGAAGCACTTGATGGAAATAATCTTCAAGGAAATCAAAATGAAGATTTTAATAAAGAAACAGGAATTAAAGGAGATAGTACTTCATCTGGAATGGCAGCAGGAGGAGAAATCTATCTTAATGGAGAAGTAATAAATATTAATGGAAAAGTTCAAAGTGGATTTGATAAATATGAAGTTGTAATTAATGGAAATGATAAAGGATATAATAATCAAAAAATTGATAATTTGATAAATTCTTACAATAAAGAATGGGAAAAAAATAAAACAGTTATCAATACAAACAATCTTAAAGATTATATATTAACTGAAGGTAAAACTGAATATGATTCAAAAACAGGAACTTTCTACTATAAACCAGCGACTTATTATGATCCATCTACTAAACAAGTTGTAGTGGAAAATATTGATGTCGGTGGAGGAAAAGTATATGTTACTGGAAGAGTAATTAGTACAGGAAATGGAAAAATTACAGCATTAGATGGAGCAGCTAATATAAAAATTGATAATAATACTAGTACTGCACTTAAAGTAGGTTCTATAAATAATAAAAATGTTGCAGGAATTATTAGTATAAATGATACTCAAAAAAATACAATTACAGAATATTACAGAGATAAAACTATAACTAAAACATTGACTGATAAAAAAGATAGTAATGGAAATTATATTTATAATGTCAAAGAAGAAACTATAGATGGAAAAACAAGATATTATACCCCTGATGAAGGAATGAGATATAATTGGACTGAAGGATCAACGACAGGAACAGAAACTACATATACTCAATCTAATGATTTCTACTTATGGGGTGGAATTAGACTTAGTATGGATCAAGTAATATCTCAGGGAAAAGGAACACCACAAGAAACTGTTCAACTTGATAAAAATGGAAAACCTGTAGGAAGTTTTATAAGTCAAGATAAAAATAATACTAATGACTTTACTATGAATTTTACTAATAAAGTTGAAGAAAAAGGAGAAATAGTAGGAAAAAGAGAATGGACAGATTATCATGATTTTCTTCATTTTTCAGGAACAGATTATTATGAATGGACAGAGAAAAAAGGAACAGAACAAAGTTATACTGGAAGTATAAAAGCTGATAGAGATATAGCAATAGGATTTATAGGTTCTGAAAATGGAAATATTGATATAAGCAGTAAAAACAATATAGAACTTGCAGGAAGTATAACTAATGCTAGAGGAGAAAAGGGAACATCAGTAACTACTATTACTTCTGAAAATGGAAATATTACAGGAACAGTAGGAACTATCACAGCGGATACTATTAATTTAAATGGTAAAACTGGAATAGAAAATATAACAATAAGTGGAATAGGAGATACAGTTAACCTTAATGCTATAGCAAAAAATGGAAATGTAGATATTACAACTAAAGGAAACTTATCAATTAATGAGGTAATAGGAAAAGATAAAGTTAATCTTTCAGCTTATGGAAATATTAGTCAGCAAAATAAAAATAAAACTGGTGTAACTGGAAGTAGAATAGATTTAGTAAGTGAAAATGGTGGAATAGATTTAGTTATTAATTCTGGAGACAGTGTACTTTCAGCAGGAGATACATTATCGGCAAGTGTAAATGCAAGTGCAAAAAATAATATAACTCTTAAAGAAAGCGAAGGAGATATGAGAATTGGTAAAATTTACAGTTCTCAAGGAGATGTTACTCTAGAAACAGATGGCTATATAGTAGATGCTTTACCAACAGGAGAGATTAAAGATAATAGTTCTACAGAAGAAAAAATTAATCGTTGGGAAGAAGCAGGACTTATAGCATCTGAAGAACTTACAGCTAAAAAAGAAGCACAATATAAAGAGTACACTGATGGAGTAAAAGCAGAATATGATGAATATTTAGCTTTAAAAGGAAAAAATCCTGAAACAGGAAGTGTAGAAGCTAATAGATTAGAAACTTTAGAAAAGAAATATAATCAATATGGTAGTGCAGATGACTATATAACTAATAGTGATGAAGGGAAATACCAACTTAAAGTCAAAAATTCAGGTGGAAAATGGAATAAAGATCAACTTCTTTATGCTATTCAAGAAAGTATTATAAACCAAGATTCTGGAAGCACTCAAAAAGAGGTTAAAGATCCTAATATTAAAGGGGTTAATATAACAATAAAAGCTGGTGCAGGAGTAGGAGTAGATAAAGGTGAAACAACTATAGATTTAAATAATCTTGGAACAGAAGAATTGAAAAAACTTGCATCTTCTGAAGCAGCAGATGTTATATGGAATAACAAAGGAGACAAACCAACAGCAATAATAAGAGAAAAGAATCCTATTGGTATCCAAATGATAGATAAAGAAGGAAAACTTAATGTTAATGCTAAAGATAATATTTACCTAGCAGCTAGAACAGATGTAGGTAATGGAAGTAGCAAAGTAAACACTATCTATGTAGATAATATTTCTTCTAAAGATGGAAATATTAGACTTCTTGGAACTGGCGGAGTATTTAATGTAAGCCAAAGTGGACCTAACTTTACAGGTAATAACTTGATACTTGAAGGTGGAACAGGAGATTTAGGAGCAATTGATAAAGCTCTTACTATGAATCTAAATGGAACTCTTACAGCTAGAAGTGATGGAAGTATCTACTTAAATCAAATAACTGGAGATATGAATGTTGCAGCTATCTATGCAGGTAAAAATGTAAATCTTATCTCAGCTGGAAATGTTTTCAGTACAAATGTAAATGTTGGAGATAATGCAGGAAGTATGAGTGGAACAGATGAAGAGGGAGATGAAAACCTAGTTCTTGGATATATCAATGCTGGAGAAGGAATTACTCTTAATGCTAGTGGAGATATAGGAAAAGAAAACCAAGGTGTAAATATCTTAAATGGAAAAACTCATGCAGTTAATGCAACAGGAAATAATATCTATCTTCAAGGTAAAAAAGATGGAGCACTTCTTCTTGGAACTATTAATAGTTCAACAGGTAAGTTAGTGGTAAATAGTGAGGATTCTATTAAAACTTCTGAATCTATAGATGGTAAAGATATAACTTTCAATGCTGAAAACAGTATTATTCTTGGAAATGCTGAAAAAGATACAACTATTAAATCAGAAAACTTGATTTTAACAGCTAATAATGGAAATATAAACCAACTTGAAAATAACAATATTGTAAGTAATATTGTAACAGCTAATGCTAATACTGGAATAAATCTTGGATCAGAAACTAATAAATTTAATTCAATAAATTTAGGAAATAAAACAGGAGATATTTTAGTAAATAATAGTGGAGCAAATGGTTTAGGAGTTACTTTTGATAGAACAGAAAATGCTGGAAATATAACTATTAATAATAGTACAGGAAACTTAGTTATTAACAATAGTGCAACTACAACAGGAGAAAATGATATAGTACTTAATAATGGAACAGGAGATATTACTGTTGCAAAAGATGCTAACTTAACAGCTGGAAAAGATATCACTATGACAACAACAGGTAATATAGCTACAAATAATTCTACATTAGTTGCAACAAATAAAGTGGGATTATCAGCTACTGGAAATATAGAAACAGCTGGAAATATAAGTGGAAATGATGTGGAAATGACATCAACAACAGGAAGTATTAATACTAATAGTTCTGAAATTAAAGCTATTAATAATGTAACTCTTGAAGCTGCAAAAGATATTACAAATAAAAATATTATTACAGCAGGTAAGGATATTTTAGTAAGTAATGTAAATGGAGATCTTCTTCTTAATAAGCTAGAAGGTGGAAATATAGCATTAAATACAACTAATGGAAATATTACATTAACTGGAAATTCAACAGCTAATGCTGGAGATATTAAAGTTACATTAGGAACAGCAACTAAAGATGGAATAACAGTAAATGGAAATCTAGTAGCAAGTAATAATGTGGATATTTCATCAACAACAGGTAATGTAGCTATAACAGGAGATATTACAGCTAAAAATGATGTGTTAGCTAAAGTAGAAACTGGAGATATCAATATTACAGGAGATACAACAGGAGCTAATGATGTAGCAATTAATACAACAGATGGAGATATAACAGTTAAAGGAGATACAGAGGCAACAACAGGAAATGTAACAATGGGAGCAACAACAGGAAATGTAACAATGGGAGCAACAACAGGAGATGTTACATTAAGTGGAAATACAACAGCCAAAGCAGGAGATATTAAAGTTACATTAGGAACAGCTACTAAAGGTGGAATAACAGTTAATGGAAACTTAGTAGCTAATCAAGATATTAATATTTCAACAAATAAAGGAAATGTTGGAATTACAGGAAGCTTAACATCAGGATTAGATACGACAGTAACAACAACTGAAGGAATAATAACACTAGATAAAGGTGAAAATAAATATCTAGTTCAATCAGGAAAAGATGTAAGTATTTCAACAGGAACTGGAGCAATAACAGCAACTGGAAATATCACAGGAACTAATAATGTAGCACTAAATACAACAGATGGAGATATAACAATTAAAGGAGATACAGAGGCAACAGAAGGAACTGTAACAATAGGAACAGCAGAAAAAGGAAATATTGGAGTTACAGGAAATCTAACATCAGGAAAAGATACAACAATAGCTACAAATAAAGTAGGAAATATTACTCTAGATGGAGATATAACTTCTTCAGAAGATACATTAGTAAGTACAAAAGAAGGAAATATCACATTAGTAGCAGGAACAGATATTAATGCAACTAAAGATATTACTTTAAGTATAGAAACAGGAAGTATTACAGGATCAAAATCTAACTTAATATCAGGAAATAATTTAATAGCAAAAGCAATAAATGGAGTTATTAAATTAGCTGGATTAATGAAAGCAGATAAAGATATATCAGTAAATACAACAACTGGAAGTATTGATTTAGCAGGAGAAAGAGTAGCAAATAATGTAACAATAGGAGCAGCAACAGGAGATGTTACATTAACTGGAAATACAACAGCCAAAGCAGGAGATGTTAAAGTTACATTAGGAACAGCTAAAGATAAAGGAATAACAGTTAATGGAAATCTAGTAGCAAATAATAATGTAGATATTTCATCAACAACAGGTAATGTAACAATAACAGGCGATATTACAGCAGAAAATGATGTGTTAGCTAAAGCAGAAACTGGAAATATTACTATTACAGGAGATACAACAGGAAATAATGATGTTGCAATTAATACAGTAGATGGAGATATTACAGTTGAAGGTAAAGTAACAGCAACAAATGGAAATACAACAGTAGTTGCTAAAGAAAATGGAAATATCCAATTAACAGGAGATATTACAACTGCTAAAAATACAACAATTTCAACAGAAAAAGTAGGAAACATCAATTTAACTGGAAATATCAATACTAAAGGAGACACTCTATTCTCAACAAATAGTGGAAATATAGTTGTTAATAAAGATAGAAAAGATCTAAATGTAAATACAGGAAATAACTTTACAGCTAAAGCAACAGATGGAGATATTATTCTTGATGGAAATATCAATTCTACTGGTGTAGGAAGAGTTGAAACTTCAACAGAAGGAAATATCAACATCAATAATTTCGTTGCACAAAATGATCTATATGTAACTACTGCCACAGGAGATATTGTAGGAGATAACTTAGAAAGTACAAATGGTTCTGTAAATATCTCTTCAACAGAGAAAGGAAAAGTAATAATTGATGATATTAAAGCTGGAACAACAGCAGATATAGTTACAAAAGATGGAGATATTGATATTACAAATCTTTTAGCTAACAAAAAAGTAAATATCTCAACAGAAAATGGAAATATTACAAGTACAGGTTCATTATCATCAATCAATGATTCTATGAAAGTTTACTCAGCTAAAGGAGATATTAAAATTAATGACTCTTATGCTAAAGGTGAAAATAGAGTAACAGCTAAAGATGGAAATATCTATATTAAGAAACTTAATGGAGACTTTGTAATTGTTACTTTAGGTAATAAAGACAAAGAGATGAAAGTTGAGGAAACTATTGTAGGAAAAGGAGGAATTGTATCAGGAAATGATATAACAGTGGACAACCTTGGTCAAAGAGATGGAGAAACAGTACCAGTAGAGATTACATTCAACAACTCTGAGGACAATAAAAATGCACCTATTAGCAATATTGAACTTCATGCAAAAGGAATTAAAAATGGAGTTAAAGTAAACAGATTATGGGTACATGATGCAAATATTACTACTGATAGCAATATTCTACAATTCCCAGAACTTGTAGTAACAGGAAAAGGATTCTTTGCAAATGATTCAACAACTGTTAGTGTATATGGAGAAGACTCACTATTTGATGGTTCTAATATCCATATTTGGAATGATGCAGATAAGAAACAATGGATAACATTAAACTTCTTACCTCAAGGAAATACAGTTTATACTGATGGAAGATTATTAAAACTTCAAGATGGATATAATGTATACTATCAACGTATTACAGCTAAAGATTATATGATTGATCACTTAGATTATCTATCAATGGAACATAAACTAAATGAGATAAGAGATCCATTTAACTACTTATACAACCCTTATCTTCAATACAATTTAATAGATAATAATATTAAAATAGATAACAGCTTAGAAGTAGTTGCAACAGAAGATGACAAGATAATTATCAAGGAAGATGGAGAAGTAGCAGAGATTACAATAGATCCATCAATGAAAGTTTTAGAAAAAGATAAAGATTTGATAACAGCAACTTTAGGAGAAAATAGCAAATAAAAATTTTATCTTTTCCTTTAAAAAGATGAAAAAAAGAATATAATAGTCTTAGGGCTAACAAAACTAAAAAACAATTGGAGGCAGAAAGATGGACAGCAAAGCAGTAAAATTTGAAAAATTCTTAAATGAAAAAGAGATTAAATGTTTTCAAAAAGAGGAGATAAAGGATGAACTAGAAACAGTTGTATTTCGTTCTTTTATGGAAGTTGAAGGGCAAAATTTACCAATAGTAGTTATAACAGATAGAAGTATCTATACAATTATTCGTGTACAAATTGCAGGAAAAGTAGTTAAAAACCACAATCCAGAGGAAGTTTTAAAATATGTTAATGAACTAAATAGCCAATATAAAGTGTTCAAATATTTTGTTACTGAAGAGGGAGATTTATGCTTAGATAGTTGCATCCCATCAACTGATGAAAAATTTGATAGCGAATTAATTTACACTGTTATTGATGTGCTATTAAAACACCTATTAGAACAATATCCTATTCTTATGGGAAAAATTTGGAATACAAACAAATAAGAAAAATCTTTATTAGCTAGTAATAGAGATAAATAGAGTTTAAAAGAGGAGCTGTTGCAAGTCACTAATTACTTATTGATTTGCTCAGCTCTTTTTGTTACAATAAAATTGAAAACTAAATAAAGGGGAGGTATAAAATGAGAAAAATATTGATCTTTATATTTTTGAATACAGTATTAGTTGCTTACACCCAAAATAACCTTCCTGTTATTGAAGAAAAAATAGATGTAAGAGAAGAATTAACAGAGGAAAAACTATTAGAGATAATTAAAATTGCTGAAAACTCTCCAGAGCCAGAGAGTAGTGTAGAGATAGATGAAAATATTCAAGAGCAACAGTTTTTAATTAGTAATGGTGAAGATAGATTGCATTTTGAAAGTGAGTATAGTGCTTTGGTAAAAAATTATTATGACTTTTTAGATAGTTTAAATAGTGAGATAAAAGAGTATGAGTTTGAGGATAAAACAAAGGTTGTCCCTATAAAAAATGAGATTTCAAAGGAGTTGACATCGGAAAAACTGATTGAGGATTTTGAAATAGGTGTAGGGGTAAAATATCAAGGACAGAGAGATGAAAGATACCGTTTTGATGAGGAGCAAAGTGGTATAGGGCATAAAAATCGAACTCTCTCAGATGAAAATAGTTTTGGAAATATCCCAGTTTATGCAACTGGAAAATACAATTTTTCTACCACAGAAACAGGAGCTAAACCATATTTAAAACTTAATTTAGGTTACTATATTGAAGGGGTAGAAAATAGAGAGAGCGAACTTTCTAAAAGTGAATACACCTCATTAAATAGATCAATGGAGTATGAAAATGGAAGGTATTATGGAATTGGTGGGGGAGTAGAGTATAAAAATGGCTTAACCTTCGATGTGATGTATCAGATTAATAAAAATAAGGACAGAGAGGAGAGAGCAGGAAAAGAGGATAGAATCACTTTTTCTGTGGAGTATAAATTGGATTTGTGAAAGGATTATTAAAAAAAGATTATGATTTTTGGTATATTGATATTTATTGAAATTTTTTAACTAATTATCAATATAAATTTTCTAAATAAAAAATAAAATGAGCATAAATATTGTATATTATGACAAAAAATAGAACTGTTTATGTATTTAAAATACTTGACTAATGTATTAATAGAATGTATAATTGACATAAGATAAAAATAAAATTTTTAAGGTTTGTATTATACAATTAAAAGGGAAGTTAAGTGCAAAGCTTACGCGGTCCCGCCACTGTAAAGATGATGAAAGCAAGAATACCACTGAATTATTTTGGGAAGGCTTGTGAGTAGGAAGAATCTGAGTCAGGAGACCTGCCTTAAAAACTTTACGACTATCCTGCGGGGACGGGGAAGTGTTAGCAACTTCTCTCCAGTAAATTTTATGGAGGAGAAAAAATTGTTCATCATTAGTAAGCAAAAAATATATAAAAATAGATTAAGAATGACTATATATTATTACAATCATCAAATTAAAGTTTAATTTTGGTGTTTTTTTAATTTATTAGTCATTCTTTTTTAATTAAAATTTTGTGAGGAGCATGAGTATGAAACATAGAAATATTATGATAGTTGGAACATCATCTGGAGCAGGAAAGAGTATAACTGTAACTGGACTTTGTAGAGTTTTCCATAGAGATGGTTACAAAGTAGCACCATTCAAATCTCAAAATATGGCACTAAATTCATATATAAGCAAAACAGGTGGAGAGATGGGGAGAGCTCAAGTTGTTCAAGCTATGGCATCAGGAATAGAGCCAGAGGCATATATGAACCCTATCCTTTTAAAACCTACAACTGCTAGAAAGATTCAAGTTATTGTAAATGGAAAATCTATTGGAAATATGAGTGGACTTGAATATGGAAAGTTTAAAACTTCTTTGAAGCCAGAGATTATGAAGTCTTATGACTATATTAGAGAAAACTTTGATATCTCTGTAATTGAGGGAGCAGGAAGTCCAGTTGAGATAAATATAAAAGAGGAAGATATAGCTAATATGGGAATGGCTAAAATGGCTGATGCTCCAGTAATATTAGTTGCAGATATAGACAGAGGGGGAGTTTTTGCATCTGTCTATGGAACAATTATGCTTATGACTCCAGAGGAAAGAGCAAGGGTAAAAGGGGTAATCATCAACAAATTTAGAGGAGATGTAAATATATTAAAACCTGGATTATCAAAGCTTGAGGAGCTAACAGGGGTGCCAGTTGTTGGAGTAATGCCTTACAGTGATATTGATATAGAAGATGAGGATAGCCTTACAGATAGATTTAAAAATTCTAAGGAAAATAAAGGGATAAAAATATCTGTAATAAAATTAAAACATATATCTAACTTCACAGATATTGATGCTTTAAGTATTCAAGATGATGTAGCTATCAATTATGTAACCTCTGCTGATGAGCTAGGAAATGAGGATATGATAGTTATTCCAGGTTCTAAAAACACTATTGATGATCTGAAAGATATTAAAGATAGGGGAATAGCTACTGAAATTATCAAAGCATCGAGAAATGGAACTGTAATTGTAGGAATTTGTGGTGGTTTCCAAATTCTTGGTGAAAGAGTAAAAGATCCTTATGGAATAGAAAGTGACATCAAAGAGATTCCAGGACTTGGAATTTTAGATACAGAAACAGTAATGGAAAAGGAGAAAAACACTATTCAATATACTGGTAAGTTAGTAAATACAAAAGGTATATTAGAGGGGCTTGATGGAACAGAGATCAAAGGTTATGAGATACATCAAGGGGTAACTGTTGGAAATGAATCTTCAGTAACAGAGGATGATCATATAGTGGCAGTTGTTAAGGATAATATTTTTGGAACATATCTTCATGGAATTTTTGATAATGAAAAGGTAACAAGAACTATTTTAAATAGAATTAGAGATAAAAAAGGTATGGAGCAACTTGGTGAGGGAATTACCTTTGATGAGTACAGAGAAAGAGAGTTTGACAAGCTTGAGAAAGTTGTTAGAGAGAATATAGATATTAAAAAGATATATGAGATACTAGGTGATTAAGAATGAATTTTTTAGCAAAATATGGAATAGCTTATATAATGGACCTGATTTTTGGAGATCCTCACTGGTTTCCACACCCTGTAAGATTTATAGGAAAGCTTATTTCAACATTGGAGAAAATATTATACAAGGCTAAAAATAAGAAGCTAACAGGTGGATTATTGATGATAATCACAGTGGGAACAACAGCAGTTGTATCTTACTACTTAGCAAAATTATCACAAGGACTTGAGGTATTTTTCCTCTATACAACCTTAGCAACTAAAAGTCTTGCTGATGAGGGGTTTAGAGTTTGTAAAGTTCTTACAGATGGAGATTTGGAAAAGGCTAAGAAAGAGCTATCTTATTTAGTAAGTAGAGATACTGGGAATATGGATGTAAGACAGATTACAAGAAGTGTGCTAGAAACAATAAGTGAAAACTCAGTTGATGGAGTGATAGCACCTATGTTTTTTGCCTTTGTAGGAAGTCTGTTCACTATTGGTGGAGTTTCTCTTGCTCTACCTTTCGCAATGGGATACAAGGCTATAAATACACTAGATTCAATGGTTGGATATAAAAATGAAAAATATATGGACTATGGAATGGTATCAGCAAAAACAGATGATGTGGCAAACTTTATACCTGCAAGATTGGCAGGGGGGGTTATAATTCCAATAGCAGCTATGATGTTAAGAATGAACTATAAAGGGGCATGGAGAGTGTTTTTTAGAGATAGATTAAACCATTCAAGTCCTAACTCTGGTAACTCTGAAGCAGCTTTTGCAGGAGCTTTAGGGGTACAATTTGGGGGTAAAACAAGCTATTTTGGAAAAGTGTATGATAAACCAACTATTGGAGATAGATTAAAGTGCTTTGATTTGAGAGATATAAAAAGAGCTATTAGACTTCTATATGTTACATCTTGGGTTGGACTAGCTCTATTTATTGTAATAAGATATGCTATTGCTTTAATTTTCAGCATTTAAGGAGTGAAAAATGGATTTACACGGTGGGAATATATATAGACTTCAAAGAGAGGGAAAGGACAATCTACTAGATTATAGCTCAAATATCAACCCCTTAGGAGTCCCAGAAAAATTTAAAGAGAGAGTGATTAACAGTTTTCACATATTGGAGAAATACCCAGATCCTGAATATGTGGAGTTAAGAGAGAATATAGCTAAATACAATGGAGTAAAATTGGAAAATATAGTTGTGGGAAATGGAGCAACAGAGATTCTATTTTTATATATGAAAGCTATGAAACCTAAGAAAACTCTTATAGTAGCTCCAGCCTTTGCTGAGTATAAGAGAGCTTTGGATACAATAGAGAGTGAGATTTTATACTATCCACTTTTAGAGGAAAATAGTTGGAATTTAGATGTAGAAAACTTTTTAAAAGAGTTACCACAATGTGATTTAGTAGTGATTTGTAACCCTAACAACCCCACAGGAAGCTTTATACCTCTTGAAAAGATTAAAAGAATAAATAGTGAACTTGAAAAAAGAGGTATAAAACTATTTATAGATGAAGCTTTTATTGAGTTTGTAGAGGATTGGGAAAATCAAACAGCTATTCTTTTAAAAAGCAAAAATATATTTATTATGAGAGCTTTAACAAAATTCTTTGCAGTGCCAGGGGTTAGGCTTGGATATGGAATAACCTTTGACAGCGAAGTTTTAAAGAAGATGGAAAGCTACAAAGAACCTTGGAGTGTAAACTCATTTGCTGAACTTGCAGGGAAAACAATGCTTTGGGATAGTGAGTATATAGAAGCAACTGAAAAATGGATAGCTGAAGAGAAAAAGTGGTTCTTTGAAGAGAGTCAAAAAATAGAAAATATTAGAACTTACAAGACAAATGTAAACTTTGTTTTAGTAAAGCTTTTAAAATATAACTCATCATATGTAAGAGAAAAGATGATTGAAAAAGGTGTAGTTGTGAGAGATGCCTCTAATTTTCAATATCTAAATGAGAGCTATATCAGACTTGCAATAAAAAATAGAGAGAATAATATAAAAGTTTTAAAAGCATTGGAAGAGGTGATGAGATGAAAGCATTTATGTTAGCAGGAACAAATAGTGGAATAGGTAAAACTACTGTTTCAATGGGGCTGATGTCACTATTTGATAATGTTTCACCTTTTAAAACAGGACCAGACTATATTGACCCAGGGTTTCATCAATTTGTAACTGGAAACAAGAGTTATAACCTAGATCTTTTTATGATGGGAGAAGAGGGAGTTAAATATAGTTTCTATTCACATCAAAAGGATATCTCTATAATAGAGGGAGTTATGGGGCTATATGATGGGGTGGACAATACCCTTGACAACAACAGTTCAGCTCATCTTTCAAGAGTTTTAGGAGTTCCTGTGATACTGGTAGTTGATGGAATAGGAAAATCAACAAGTATTGCAGCTCAAGTTCTAGGATATCAGATGCTAGATAAAAGAGTAAATATAGCTGGGGTAATTATAAACAAGGTTTCTAGTGAAAAAACCTATGCAATATTTAAAGAGGCTATTGAAAAATATACAGATGTAAAGTGCTTAGGTTATGTGCCTAAAGATGATAGTTTGCATATTGGAAGTAGACATCTTGGGCTTTTACAAGCTGAAGAGATTGGAGATCTAAAATCTAAAATAGATAGATTAAAAGAGAATCTATATAAAACTTTAGATGTAGAGGGAATATTAGAAATCGCCTCACAAGTTGAGATGCAAGAGGTAAAAAATCCCTTTGAAGATAAAAAAGATATGTATAAGGGAATGAGAATGGGAATAGCTAAAGATAGTGCCTTTAGTTTCTATTATAATGATAATATAGAACTTTTTAACCATTTAGGAATAGAAACTATATTCTTTTCTCCTGTAAAAGATAAGAAAATACCTGAAAATTTAGATATATTGTATTTTGGTGGTGGATACCCTGAATCTTTTGGAAAAGAGATAAGTGAAAATCAAGAGATGCTAAACTCAATTAGAGAGTTTGCTGAAAATGGTGGGAAAATCTTTGGAGAGTGTGGGGGATTTATGTTTCTATCTAAAGAGATAGAGATGTTAGATGGAACTATCTATCCAATGTGCAATTTAGTTGGTTGTAGTGTAAAAATGGGAAATCGTCTGGATATATCTCGTTTTGGCTATATAAATATATTGAAAGATGGAAAGGTTGTAGCTAGAGGGCAAGAGTTCCACTACTCTAAGATAAAAGAGGTTTTAGAGGAGCAAAGGGGATATCTAGCTGAAAAACCTAATGGAAAAAATTGGAAGTGTATATTTGAAAATAAAAATGTAAAGGCTGGTTACCCTCATATACACTTTTTTACAGGCTTTGAATTATTAAAAGATATATTAAAGTAACTATATTTAAAAAGAAAAATTCTATACCAATATCAACTAAAGCCGTAATTTCCAAAAGTAGAGGAGTGTAAACGACTACTACTTTTGAGACACAGGCGAAGTCCTGTGCTACATTAAGGATAACAGAAACTTCGTTTTTACATCTTAATAATCAAAGTTGTTCCTTGATTAAAGGCTAGTTGATATTAAAAATATAAGTTTTAATAATTTAGATTTAAAAGATAATCTAGTATTATGAAAATTAAACTTTAAACTAGATAATTTTTTATAAAATTTAGTTATTTAAGTAGATATAAAAATAAATATAAGGAAGGTAAAATATGAATAATTATATAAAAGTACCACAAGATATTGAAAAAAGAAGTTTTGAAATTATTGGTGAAGAACTAGGAGAAAAGATCAATCTATTTAATGAAGAAACTCTACCAATAGTAAAAAGAGTTATCCATACAACTGCTGACTTTGAATATGCTGATCTAATTGAGTTTAGAAACAATGCTATTGAAAGTGGAAAAAAAGCTTTACAAGATGGGTGTAAAATCTATTGTGACACAAATATGATAGTAAATGGAGCAAGTAAAATGGTACTATCTAAATTTGGTTGTGAAGCTTACTGTTTAGTAGCTGATAGCGAAGTTGCTAAAGAGGCTAAAGAGAGAGGAGTTACAAGATCAATAGTTGGAATGGAAAAAGCAGCTAAAGATCCTAAAACTAAAATATTTTTAATTGGAAATGCACCTACTGCTCTTTATCAATTAAAAGAGATGATAGAGAGAGGAGTGATTGAAAAACCAGCTCTTGTAGTAGGAGTTCCTGTAGGATTTGTTGGGGCAGCAGAATCTAAAGAGGCATTTAAAGCTTTAGATGTACCATACATAACTATCAATGGAAGAAAAGGGGGAAGTACAGTAGCTGTATCAATTTTACACGGTATTCTATATCAAATGTATAAAAGAGAGGGATTCTAATGGCTGAGGAGCTAAGGAGTGGTTATACCACTGGAACATGTGCAGCAGTAGGAACTAAAGCAGCACTAGAGTATCTTCTATATGGAAAAATATCTAAAGAAGTTGAGATTACAACTTTAAATGGGATAGATTTAAAAATACCTGTATTAGCTTTAAGAGGTAGAAAAAACTTTGCCTCTTGTGCAATAAAAAAGTTTGCTGGAGATGACCCAGATGTTACAAATGGTATAAGTATCTGTGCAAAAGTTGAGCTGGTAAAGGAGTTGCCAAAAGTTGAAAGGGGACATTATTTTGACAAATTCCTTTTAGTTGGTGGTAGAGGAGTAGGAGTAGTTACAAAGAGAGGGCTACAAGTTGAGTTAGGAAAATCTGCAATTAACCCTAGACCTCAAAAGATGATAGCTCAAGTTGTAAATGAGATGCTAGAGGATAGGGATATAAAGGCAGTTGTCACAATATATATTCCAGAGGGAAGAACAAAGGCTCAAAAAACCTTTAACCCTAAGTTAGGAATAAAAGGTGGAATCTCTGTTTTAGGCTCTACTGGAATAGTTAAACCTATGAGTGAAGAGGCATTGAAAGACTCAATGTTTGCTGAATTAAAAGTGTTAAAGATGGATAAAGATAGAGATTGGGTAATATTTGCCTTTGGAAACTATGGTAAAAATTATTGTGAAAGACTTGGGCTTGATCTTGAACAGATGATAGTAATAAGTAACTATGTTGGATTTATGGTAGATTCAGCAGTAAAATTGGGATTTAAGAGAATACTTCTTCTAGGGCATATAGGTAAGGCAGTTAAAATAGCTGGTGGAATCTTTAACACTCACAGTAGAGTGGCAGATGGAAGAATGGAGATAATGGGAGCAAATGCTTTTTTAATAGGTGAGAAACCTGAAAATATTAGAAAGATATTGGAAGCTAATACTGTTGAAGAAGCTTGTGACTATGTGGAGAAAAAAGAGTTGTTCACTCTATTAGCTGAAAAGGTTAAAAAGAAGGTAATTGAATATAGTAGAACAGATGATTTAACATGTGAATCTCTATTGTTCTCTTTTAAAGGTGAAACTTTAGGATATAGTAGTGGATTTTACAAGTTGGCAGGTGAAGTAGCTAATGAATAAAATATGTGTAGTTGGACTTGGTCCAGGAAATTTGGATTTTTTAACTGGAGCTGGAAGAAAAGCTATTGAAACTTGTGAAGTGGTAATAGGTGGAAGTAGACAGCTAGAGGAGTTAGATGAACTAATTTCAAAAGATTGTGAAAAATATATTTTAGGAAAGCTTTCAGAGGTAGTTGATTTTATTAGAAGTAGAGAGGGGAAAGATATAACAGTTGTAGTATCTGGAGACACAGGATTTTATAGCTTACTTCCCTTTTTAAAGAGAAACTTCAGAGATGAGGAGTTAAAAGTTATTCCTGGAATCTCATCATATCAATATCTTTTCTCAAGAATAGGTGAGTGTTGGCAAAATTATACCCTTGCCAGTGTTCATGGAAGGGACTTTGACTATATTGAGGGATTAAAAAATGGAACAGGTGTTGTACTTTTAACAGATGAGAAAAACACTCCATACAATATAGCTAAAAATATTTATCAAAGTGGAATTGAAGATATAGAAATAGTTATAGGAGAGAGATTATCATATCCTGATGAAAAGATAACAAAACTAGATGTAAATGAGTATGAAAAATTAAATAGAGAGTTTAAAATGAATATAGTAATTTTAAGAAAGAGAGCTTAAAGGAGAAGATTATGCATATCTATGATAAAGATTTTATACATGGAGAGCTACCGATGACTAAACAAGAGGTAAGAGCTGTATCAATAGCTAAACTTCAATTAGAAGATGACTCTGTTTTGATAGATGTAGGAGCTGGAACTGGAACTATTGGAATAGAGGCTGCTACATATATAAAAAATGGTAAGGTTATTGGAATAGAGAAAGAGGAGAAGGGGCTAGAGGTAATTAGAGAGAATGTTAAGAAGTTTAACCTAGATAATTACTTTTTAATTCATGGAAGAGCTCCTGAAAATATTCCAGAGATAAACTATGACAGAATGTTTATTGGTGGCTCAACAGGTGGAATGAGAGAGATAGTGGCTCATTTTATGCAATATTCAAAGAAAAATAGTAGATTGGTGATAAATGCTATCACATTGGAAACATTGAGTAGTTCAATGGAGATATTGAAAGAGTTTGGTTTTAAAGATATTGAAGTTGTAAACTTAATGGTAGGTAGAGGCAAAAAAGTTGGACCATATACAATGATGTATGGAGAAAACCCAATATATATAATAACAGTTGTTAAGGAGGAAAAAATTTAAATGGCGAATAAATTTTATGGAATAGGTGTTGGAGTAGGGGATCCAGACCAAATCACTTTAAAAGCGATTAAAACTTTAAAAAAATTAGACGTGGTAGTTTTACCAGAGGCAAGAAAAGATATTGGAAGTACAGCTTATTCAATAGCTAAAGAGTATCTTAAAGATGATGTTGAACTTGTATTTATGGAATTTCCTATGCTAAAAAATCCTTTAGATAGAGTAGAGGGAAGAAAAGCTAATGCAAGATTAGTTGAGAAATACCTAGATGAAGGTAAAAATGTAGGGTTCTTAACAATTGGAGATACTATGACTTATAGTACTTATGTATATATTCTTGAGCATTTAGATGAAAAATATGAAGTTGAAACAGTGCCTGGAATTTCATCATTTGCTGATATCTCATCAAGATTTAATCTACCAATAGTTATGGGAGATGAATCATTAAAGATAATCGGTTTAAGTGAAACAACTGATATTGAAAAAGAGATCAATGAAAGTGATAACCTTGTATTTATGAAGGTTAGTAGAAACTTTGATAGATTAAAAGAGGCTCTTATTAAAACTGGAAATATGGATAATATTATCCTTGTTTCAAATTGTGGGAAGGAAAATCAAGAGGTTTATTTCGATATCTCTCCTCTAAAAAAAGAAGATATTCACTATTTTTCAACAATGTTACTAAAAAAAGGAGGAATTGAACAATGGAAAAAGTTTATTTCATAGGAGCTGGACCTGGAGACCCAGAATTAATCACAATTAAAGGGCAAAGAATAGTTAAAGAGGCAGATATTATCATATATGCAGGATCACTTGTACCTAGGCAAGTAATAGAGTGTCACAAAGAGGGAGCAGAGGTATATAACTCAGCATCTATGACTTTAGAAGAGGTTATGGATGTTACAATCAAAGGGATAAAAGCAGGAAAAAAAGTTGCTAGAGTTCATACTGGAGATCCAGCTATTTTTGGTGCTCACAGAGAGCAAATGGACGTTTTAGACGAGCATGGAATAGAATATGAAGTTATTCCAGGGGTAAGCTCATTCTTAGCCTCAGCAGCAGCAGTTAAAAAGGAATTTACTCTTCCATCAGTTTCTCAAACAGTTATCTGTACTAGATTAGAGGGAAGAACTCCTGTACCTGAAAAGGAATCACTTGAAAGTCTTGCTACTCATAGAGCATCAATGGCTATATTCCTTTCAGTTCATATGATTGGAGATGTAGTAAAAAGACTTGCTACTTCATACCCTATGACAACTCCAATAGCTGTTGTTCAAAGAGCTACTTGGGAAGATCAAAAAATAGTTATTGGAACATTGGAAACAATAGAGGAAAAAGTAAAAGAGGCTGGAATCTCTAAAACTGCTCAAATTTTAGTTGGAGATTTCCTAGGTAATGAGTATGAAAAATCTAAACTTTATGATAAAACTTTCACACACGAGTTTAGAAAGGGAATAGAGTAAGATGAAACTTGCAATTTGGAGTGTTACTAGGGGAGCTGGAAGATTGGCAAAGCTTTATGGTGACACTCTTAAAGCTCAAATATATACTTTGAAAAAATTCAATATTGAAGATACAATTCAAATGGAAAATTTCACAGAAACCCTTGAAAAAGAGTTTAATAACTATGATGGTCATATTTTTATAATGGCGACTGGTATAGTTGTTAGAAAAATATCTACTTTAATAAAGAGTAAAGATATAGATCCAGCAGTTGTAGTTATTGATGAAGGGGCTCATTTTGTGATCTCTCTACTTTCTGGACACCTTGGCGGTGCAAATGAGTTGGCAGAGATAATAGGTGAGAAGTTAAATCTTTTACCAATTATCACTACAAGTTCAGATGTAACTGGAAAGATAGCTGTTGATACACTTTCTCAAAAACTCAATGGTGAGTTAGAGTCTTTAGAAAAGGCTAAAAATGTAACTTCATTGATAGTTGATGGGAAAGAGGTGGATATAAAGCTACCTAAAAATGTTGACTTTGATAAAAAGGGAGATGTTGAAGGGGTTATAATAGTTTCTAATAGAGAAAATATTGAAAGTGTAAGAATCTACCCTAAAAATCTTGTTTTAGGTATAGGTTGCAAGAGAGGGACAAGTGAGGAGCATATTTTAACTGGAATAGAAATGGCTATGAAAAAGCATAATCTTTCTATGAAAAGTATAAAAAAAATAGCTACTGTTGATATAAAAGCTGATGAAGTTGGGCTTATAGATGCAGCTAAAACTCTTGGAAAAGATCTGATAATAATCTCAAGAGAGGATATAAAAAAGGTAGAAAATCAATTTGAAGGCTCTCAATTTGTTAAAAAACAGATAGGGGTAACTTGTGTTTCTGAACCTTGTGCATTATTGACATCAAGTGGAAATGGAAAATTTTTAGAAAAGAAATATATCTATGATGGAATGACAATATCAATTTATGAGGAGAAAATTTATGAATAAAGGTAAAATATATGTTGTAGGAATTGGACCAGGGAACATGGAAGATATAAGTGTAAGAGCTTATAAAACTCTAAAAAATGTAGATATTATAGCTGGATACACTACTTATGTTGATCTAGTAAAAGATGAGTTTAAAGAGAAAGAGTTCTATGTATCTGGAATGAAAAAAGAGATAGATAGATGTGAAAAAGTGCTAGAATTAGCTAAAGAGGGAAAATCAGTTGCTCTTATTAGCAGTGGAGATGCTGGAATCTACGGAATGGCAGGAATTATGATTGAAGTGGCTGCTGACAGTGGAATAGATGTTGAAGTAATCCCTGGAATAACTGCATCAGTTGCAGGAGCTGCCCTTGTTGGAGCACCTATTATGCACGACCAAGCTGTTATAAGTTTAAGTGACCTTTTAACTGACTGGGATGTTATTACAAAGAGAATAGATAAAGCTAGTGAAGGGGATTTTGTAATCTCTCTATACAATCCAAAAAGTAATGGAAGAACAACTCAAATAGTTGAGGCTAGAGAGATTATGTTAAGACATAAAGCTCCTACTACTCCAGTTGCTCTTTTAAGACATGTTGGAAGAGAGGATCAAAACTATACTTTAACTGATCTTGAACATTTCTTAGAACATGAAATAGATATGTTTACAGTGGTTATTATTGGAAACTCAAAATCTTATGTAAAAGATAATAGAATGATAACACCTAGAGGATATAAGTTATGATATGGGTTATTGGGGGAACAAAGGATTCTAGAGAGTTTCTAGAGAAATTTGCCTCTGATGATAAAGATATAATAGTGACTACTGCCACAGAATATGGGGGAAAACTTTTAGAGGGACTACCAGTTAAAGTGGTTTGTAGAAAATTGACAAAAGATGAGATGGAGAGCTTTGCTTTAGAAAATAGGGTAACAACAATAGTTGATATAAGCCACCCTTATGCTGTGGAAGTTTCATCTAATGCCATTGAAGTAGCAAAGAAACTATCTCTTAAATATTACAGATTTGAGAGGGAAGAGATAAAGATCAATCCTAAAAAATACTCTGAATTTTATAGTATTGATGAGCTAATCAGATATTGTGAAACTTTGGAAGGAAATATTTTAGTAACTTTAGGTAGTAACAATATTGAGAGATTTAAAGATAGTGAAAATTTAGAGAAGTACTATTTTAGAATACTTCCTAAATGGGATATGGTAAAGAGATGTGAAGAGTTTGGGATATTGCCAAAAAATATAATAGCTATGCAAGGACCTTTTACTCAAAATATGAACGAGGCTATGATTGAGCAGATCGATGCTAAATACTTTGTAACTAAAAGGGCTGGAAACACAGGTGGAGAGAGGGAAAAGATTGATGCTTGTGATAGAAAAGGGATAGAGGTTATATTCTTAGATAGACCAGCTATGAGATATCCTAACCAATCAAACACTATTGATGAGTTAATAGAAAAGATAGAGTTGTAATAATAAAGAAAACTGGTGTAATAGTAATTTATGCCAGTTTTTTTAAATAACTATTTATAAATTAAATCTATTTATTCAAAAAATATACATTAATATTTGAAATAAACATTTTATGACACTTTAATGACAATTATATATTTTATATTAAATATAATTAAGGTTTGGATTAAATCACTAAAAAACTATGTTTTAATGTAAAAAAAATGTAAAATTATTTTTCTTATTGTCATTTTGTGTATAATATAGTATAGTTTAAGAGAACGATAAAGGAAAAAAGGTGATTATATTGAAACTTAGAGAACTTTTAGAGAGAAATCCAGTAATACCAGCTATAAAAAACGATACATACTTAGAAGAAGCTAAAAATAGTAGTAGTGAAGTTGTATTTGTTATTATGGCAAACCTTATTAATATTAATGATATAGTTTCTGAATTAAAAAAAGCAGGGAAAATAGTTTTTGTCCATATGGATATGATAGAGGGACTTTCTAGCTCAACATATGGGGTGGAATATATCATAGAAAATAGTGGACTAGATGGAATGATTACTACAAAACATAGTGTTGTAAGCATTGCAAATAAAAATAATATTCCTGTTATTCAAAGATTTTTTATTTTAGATTCTTTCTCCTTTAAGAATACACTTGTCCATATTCGTGAAAATAAACCGAGTGCTGTGGAAATTCTGCCAGGGATAATGCCTAAGATAATAAGTAGAATAGAAAAAGCAGTTAGTATTCCAATTATAGCAGGAGGTTTAATTGACGAAAAAGAAGATGTTATCAATGCTCTAAAGGCTGGAGCTGTTGGTATATCTACAACCGACAAGAAACTTTGGGAAAGTTAGTATGAAAATAGTACTTTTTGAAAAAAAATAGTTGACAAAGAACGGAAAAAGGGGTACTATTATATTAACTTAATAAGGCTTGGAGACGAGAGAAGCTTAGAAAAAATCTTTTATGAAATAGGAAAAGATTATTTTTAAGCTTTTTTTATTTGCAAGTAAACTATATAACCAGAAATTTTCAAAAGTATAAGGAGGATTTATTATGACACCAAGTTCAATGTATCTAGCAGAATTTGTAGGAACAGCACTTCTATTATTACTAGGAAATGGAATCAATATGACACTTAGCTTAAACAAAAGTTATGCTAAAGGTGGAGGATGGATCTGTACTTGTTTAGGTTGGGGTATGGCAGTATCTATGGCAGCTTACTTAACAGGATGGATAAGTGGAGCTCACCTTAACCCAGCACTTTCAATAGCTTTTGCTATGACAGGAAGATTAGATCCAGCATTATTACCAGGTTATATAATTGCTCAAATGTTAGGAGGAATCCTTGGAGCTACATTAGCATATTTAGTTTATAAGAGACAAATGGATGATGAACCAGATGCAGGAACTAAATTAGGAGTATTTGCAACTGGACCAGCTATCGATGATAAACTTTGGAACGTAGTAACAGAAGTTATTGGAACAGCTATTCTTGTACTTGGAATATTAGCAATCAACCAAACTCAAAATGGAATTGGATCTGGAATTGGACCATTCTTAGTAGGTATGCTTATTTTCTTAATTGGTACAGCAACAGGAGGAGCAACAGGATTTGCAATCAACCCAGCTAGAGACTTAGGACCTAGAATTGCACATGCTATTCTACCTATTAAAGGAAAAGGTGGATCAAACTGGGGATATGCTTGGGTACCAGTTGTAGGACCTATCATTGGAGCATTAATTGGAGCAGGAATATTTGATGCTTTTGCAGCAGCTTTATAATATAGAATATTAATATAAAATAACATCATTTTAGTAAATAAGACTTATTATCAGTTTCAAAAATATAGGAGGTTAGATTATATGAATAAGAAGTATATTGTAGCTTTAGACCAAGGAACAACAAGTTCAAGAGCAGTGATATTTGACAGCGATCAAAAGATAGTTGGAGTTGCTCAAAAGGAATTTAGACAAATATATCCAAAAGAAGGTTGGGTAGAACATGACCCAATGGAAATCTGGTCAAGCCAAAGTGGAACTCTTGCAGAAGTAATAGCTAAAGAGGGTATATCACAACATGATATTATAGGAATAGGAATAACTAACCAAAGAGAAACTACAATAGTTTGGGATAAAAACACAGGAAAACCTGTTTACAATGCAATAGTGTGGCAATGTAGAAGAACAGCTAAAATCTGTGATGAATTAAGAAAAATTGATGGTTTAGAAGAATATATTAAAGAGAATACAGGACTTGTACTTGATGCTTACTTCTCTGGAACAAAAATTAAATGGATCCTTGACAATGTTGAAGGAGCTAGAGAAAAAGCTGAAAAAGGAGATCTATTATTTGGAACAGTTGATACTTGGTTAATTTGGAAATTAACAAATGGTAAAGTTCATGCAACTGACTATACAAATGCATCAAGAACTATGATCTATAACATTAAAGAATTAAAATGGGATAAAAAACTTCTTGATATATTAGGAATCCCTGAATCAATGTTACCAGTTGTAAAAGATAGTAGTGGAACATTTGGATATGCTAACCTTGGAGGTACAGGAGGACACAGAATTCCGATAGCTGGGGTAGCAGGAGATCAACAATCAGCTCTATTTGGACAAGCTTGTTTTGAAAAAGGAGAATCTAAAAATACTTATGGAACTGGATGTTTCTTACTTATGAATACTGGAGATAAGATGATTCAAAGCCATAATGGACTTGTTACAACAATAGCTATTGGACTTAATGGAAAAGTTGAATATGCTCTTGAAGGAAGTATCTTTATAGGTGGAGCAAGTGTTCAATGGTTAAGAGACGAGTTAAAACTTGTTACTGAATCAAGTGATACTGAATACTTTGCTAGAAAAGTTAAAGATAGTGCTGGAGTTTATGTAGTACCTGCATTTGTTGGACTTGGAGCACCTTATTGGGATATGTATGCAAGAGGAGCAATTGTTGGATTAACTCGTGGAGCTAACAAAAATCATATTATAAGAGCAACATTGGAATCAATAGCTTACCAAACAAGAGATGTTCTTGAAGCTATGCAAGAGGATTCTGGAATTAAATTAAGTAGTCTTAAAGTAGATGGTGGAGCTGCTGCAAACAACTTCTTAATGGAATTCCAAGCTGATATTTTAGGAACAGCTGTAAGAAGACCAGTTATTCTTGAAACAACAGCATTAGGAGCTGCTTACTTAGCAGGATTAGCAGTAGGAATCTGGGAATCTAAAGAAGAAATTAAAAAACAATGGATTTTAGATAGAGAGTTTACTTGTGAAATGCCTGATGAAATGAGAGCTAAAAAATACAATGGATGGAAAAAAGCTGTAGAAAGAGCTATGAAATGGGAAGAAGAAGAGGCATAGTATAAATAAACTATTAAAGGGCTTGACAAATTCCTATAGTTGAGAGATAATAAAGAAAAAAATATTTGACTAGAGATGATGTGGGTCAAGCAGAAATGAGAGAAGATAAGTTCCCTCTATTTGCTTGACCCTTTTTTATTAACAGGAGGCTAAGATGGTAGATGTTGTAGTGATAGGAACTGGAATAATGGGAGCTTGTGTTGCTCGTGAACTGTCAAGATACAATTTGAATGTAGTTGTATTAGATAAAGAAAATGATGTATCTAACGGAACAAGTAAAGCAAACTCAGCTATTATACATGCTGGATATGATGCAGTTAATGGAACATTAATGGCTAAATACAATGTACTTGGAAATGCTATGTTTGAAGATCTTTGTAAAGAGATAGAAGCACCATTTAAAAGAGTTGGATCATATGTTCTAGCTTTTACAGAGGAGGAAAGACCACACCTAGAGTTACTTTATGATAGAGGGGTAAAAAATGGTGTTCCTGGACTTGAAATTCTTGAGGGAGCAGAGGTTTTAAAAAGAGAACCTAACTTAAATCCTAATATAGTTGCAGCTCTTTATGCACCAACTGCTGGAATAGTAGGGCCTTGGGAATTTGTAATAAAGATGCTTGAAAATGCTGTTGAAAATGGTGTTGAAGTAAGATTAAATAGTAAAGTAGTGGATATTCAAAAAGTTGATGGTGGATATAAAGTAGTAACAGATAAAGAGGAAATTTTAACTAAGACAGTTATAAATGCTGCTGGTGTACATGCTGATGAGATAAACGATATGGCAAGTAAGAAACACTTTAACATTATTCCTAGAAAGGGAGAATACTTCCTATTGGATAAAGTTCAAGGAACATTAGTTAACAGTGTTATTTTCCAATGTCCAAGCAAAATGGGGAAAGGAATATTAGTATCTTGCACAGTTCATGGAAACCTTATCACTGGACCAACTGCAACAGATGTGGAAAGTAAAGATGATGTAGGTAATACAATACCTGAAATGGATTTAATAAGAAGAGAAGCTGTAAGAAGTGTACCAAGTGTAAACTTCAGAGATAATATAAGAAACTTTGCTGGACTTAGAGCAGAATCAGATACAGGAGATTTTATTATTGGAGAGGCTGAAGATGCTGAGGGATTCTTCAATATTGCTGGAACTAAATCACCTGGACTTACATCAGCTCCTGCAATAGGTGTAGATGTGGCTAAAATGGTAGTTGAAAAGCTAGGAAATCCTACAAAGAAAGCTGAATTTAAGAAAAATAGACATCAAATTCACTTTATGGATCTAACTCCAGAAGAAAAAGCTGAAGTAATAGCAAAAGATCCTAGATATGGAAGAATAATTTGTAGATGTGAAAGCATTACAGAGGGAGAAATTGTTGATGTTATCCATAGAACACTAGGAGCTAGAACAGTTGACGGTGTTAAGAAGAGATGTAGACCTGGAATGGGAAGATGTCAAGGAGGATTCTGTGGACCTAGAGTTCAAGAGATACTTGCTAGAGAGTTAGGAAAGAATTTAGATGATATAGTTTTAGATAAAACAGGTGCTTATATTCTAACTGGAGAAACTAAAAAGTAGGAGGAACTTGCTATGAAATATGATTTAGTAGTTATTGGAGGAGGTCCTGGAGGACTTGCAGCAGCTATTGAAGCTAAGAAAAATGGAATAGATAATATTCTTGTAATAGAGAGGGATAAAGAGTTAGGTGGAATTTTACAACAATGTATCCACAATGGATTTGGACTTCATGAGTTTAAAGAGGAGCTTACTGGACCAGAATATGCTCAAAGATTTATTGAGAAACTTCTTGAAATGAATATTGAGTATAAATTGGATACTATGGTTCTTGACTTAACTGAAGATAAAAAAATCCATGCAATTAACAGTAAAGATGGATACATGGTAATTGAAGCTAAAGCTGTAATACTTGCTATGGGATGTAGAGAGAGAACTAGAGGGGCAATATCAATCCCTGGAGATAGACCATCAGGAGTGTTCACTGCTGGAGCTGCTCAAAGATTTATAAATATGGAAGGGTATATGGTAGGTAAAAAAGTTCTTATCCTTGGATCTGGGGATATAGGACTTATAATGGCTAGAAGACTTACTCTTGAGGGAGCAGAGGTACAAGCTGTTGTTGAACTTATGCCATTCTCTGGAGGACTTACAAGAAATATAGTTCAATGTCTTGATGATTACAATATACCTCTATATTTAAGCCATACAGTTATAGATATAGTTGGAAAAGAGAGAGTAGAAAAGGTAGTTATTGCCAAAGTTGATGAAAATAGAAAGCCTATTCCTGGAACAGAAAGAGAGTATGAGTGTGATACACTTCTATTATCAGTAGGATTGATTCCTGAAAATGATATTTCTAGAAAAACAGGACTTGAAATAGATAGAAGAACAAATGGACTTATAGTAAATGAGATGATGGAAACAAGTGCATCAGGAATATTTGCTTGTGGAAACGTTGTTCATGTACATGACCTTGTGGACTTTGTTAGTGCTGAAGCTAGAAAAGCTGGAGCAGCAGCAGCAAAATATATAAAAGATGAGGTTAAAGATGGAGAATACAAAGAGATTATAAATGGTAAGGGAATTACATATACAGTTCCTCAAAAATTCAGAGCTGAAAATATAGATAAAGCTCTTGAAATATTTATGAGAGTAAATAATATCTATAAAAATGTAAAACTTGAAGTTAAAGATGAAGAGAAAGTATTGATGAGTTTAAATAAACAACATTTAGCTCCTGGAGAGATGGAAAAAGTAATGGTTCCTAAGAAGATTTTAGATACTATGGTAGGTAAGAGCTTAACTGTTGAAGTAACAGGTGGTGATAAATAATGAAAAAGAATATGATATGTATAGTTTGTCCAATGGGATGTCATCTTACAGTTGACACTGAAACTCTTGAAGTAACTGGAAACACTTGCCCAAGAGGAGAAAAATATGGTAAAGAGGAGCTTACTGCACCTAAGAGAGTAATAACTTCTACTGTAAGAATTAAAGGTGGAATCCATAATAGAGTATCTGTTAAAACAAATGATGCTATTCCTAAAGAGTTAAACTTTAAATGTATGGAGCTTTTGAAAGATGTGGAACTTGTTTCTCCAGTAAAAAGAGGGGATGTTGTTATAAAAAATGTGCTTAACACTGGTGTAGATGTAGTTGTAACTAGAGATATGTAATAATTTTATATATTTATTATTTCCCAATATAAATAATAGTATATAAGTAAAAGGGCTAGAGTAGGTATTTTACTTACTCAGCCCTTTTATAAATTAAATTGCTATATTTTTAATAAAGTATAATTCCTAAAATACCAGAACCTATAAGAAGAGGAATAACTCCAATATTCCACTTCAGTGATAAGATTATTGCTCCTAAAAAGATAATATAACTTTTTAAATCAATAAAGTTTTCAGGTTTTAAAAGTGATAGTCCAGCTGCTAAAATTAATCCTAAAACTGCTGGACGAAGAGCTTTAAATGCTCTGTCTATCACTAAAGAATTTTTAAATCTATGCAGAAACATTATGATTAATGCTAAAACTAAAAAAGATGGTAATACAACTCCAAAAGTTGTAAACATAGAACCAAAGACAGTTCCAGTTACCTTATAGCCTATATATGTTGCAGAGTTAATAGCTATAGGTCCTGGAGTTACTTGAGAAAGAGCTACTATCTCTGTAAACTCCCCTGTTGTTATCCATTGAAATCTTTCAACTACATCCTTTTGTATTAGCGACAGTACTGTGTAACCACCACCAAAACTAAATAATCCTATTTTAAAGAATACTAAAAAAAGCTGTAAATATATCATTTTTTCCCCCTCTTATCTTTCCAAGCAAAATAAATATTTCCTACAACCATTGTAATAATAATTACTGAAATTGGAGATAAAGGTGTGTAGGCTACTAATAAACCTATGCTTAGAGGTATGATAGAAGTTTTTAAATTTACCTTTGCTCCCTTTGCCATCTTTATAACAGAAATAAAAATTAGTGCTACTGTAACAGGTTTTAAACCATTGAAGAAAGCTACAAACATAGGGGTATTTCTAACAGATGATAAAGTTGTTGCCAGTATAAGAATCATAAAAAATGAGGGTAATACAGCTCCAAGTGCTGCTACAATAGCTCCAATTTTACCAGCAATCTTTGCCCCTGTAATAATAGCTGTATTTACTGCTAAAATTCCTGGAGTTGATTGAGCAATTGCAAGACCATCTACAAATTCTTCATCATTTAACCATCTGTTTTTATCAACTAAAGCTTCTTTTATCAGTGGTACCATAGCATATCCACCACCGATGGTAAAGGCTCCTATTTTAAAGAACACTAAAAATAGTTTAGAGTATATATTATTTTTCAATATTTTTTCATCCTTTCTTTTTCATTTTAAATTTATAAATATAGCTCCATTTTCATATCAGATTCTATATATTTATTATCTATAAGTGGTATTTGAACAAATCCACACTTCTTGTATAGATTTATTGCAGGAATTAGATTGTGATTTGTAAATAGATAGATTTTCTTTGTACCATTTTCTCTAGCAAATTCAATTGCTACTTTCATCAATCTCTCTCCTATACCTAGCTTTTTATACTTTTCAGTTACAGCTAATTTTGCAACTTCATATGAATCATTAGATTTTATCATTGTTACTGTTCCTATTGGAGTATTATCTAATAGAGCAAACCATATCATTTCACCATTATTTAAAACAGCTTCATATGGGTGTTCAATTATCTCTAAATCTCCAGGCTCAACAGAAACATACTTTTCTAACCACTCTATTGAAAGATCAATATAGGCTTTGGCAAATCTATCTTCCCACTTAACAATTTTAATTTCCATATTGTACCCCATTTGAATTTAATAATTTTCCTATCTTTTATGATACTCTATTTTCTATTTTTTATCTAGTGTAAATTTAAAAATTAATAATAAAAAAGAGGTGTTTTAGATTCCCACCTCTTTCTATATTATAATTACTTATTTTAAAGTAATTACACTTCCATTTTCTTTAACAAATTCAGCTATCTTACTTAATTTTGATTCCTTTCCATATTTTTTTACAAAATAATCTATACTTCCAACAATTATAAACTCTTTTTTAGCTCTTGAGAAAGCAACATTTAATCTAGCATCTTTACTGAAAAACTCTGTTTTTTTCTTAGCTCTAGTTACAGAGAAGATAACTATATCAGCTTCATCACCTTGGAAAGAATCTACAGTATCAACAAACACTTTATCCATTAGATTTTCTTTAATTAAAGCTTTTTTTATCTCTCTCTTTTGACCTTTATATGGAGTTATTACAGCTATTCTACTATCTATTTTCTTATCTCTAATAGATTTTATCAGATCTTTAATTACATTAACCTCTATTAAATTAAATGGACTTTTATTATCATCTTCCATATTATTTTTAATTTTAGAAGTATCTAACCAATTTAGATTTTTTTCAAAGAATAAAGGTTGTTTATCTCTGCAATTCTCTCCATTTTCTAACTTTTCATCATAGAAAAAGTTACTTACCATATTTCCAATAGACGTAGGCATACGATATTGAGTTTTTAACATTCCCTTAGCATAATCTGGAGCCTCTTCAAAAAGCTTTTCAAATAAACTTTTCTCAAATAGTTCAGTTTCACAATACTCTCTATCCTCTATTTCCAACTCCTCTTCATCAGTAAGAGCTTTATTTAAAGTTGGGGGAAGTTGTTTATGATCCCCTATAATTACACATTTTTTTGCTTTATTTAATGGGATAAGTATCTCAGCAGGGAGAGCTTTACTTGCTTCATCAACTATCACTAAATCAAATGTCATATTTTCTAATCCAATCTTTTTATTAGCAATACCTACACAAGTAGCACCTACTATTCTCTTACTTCTAAGAAGTAGTTCTCCTAACTCATTTTTTAATTTTTGAGTTTCATTGATATATCCTTCCCAGATCTCTTTTATTTTTCTTTCATTTTCGTTATTTACTTTAAGCTCTCTAAACTCTTTCTTATAATTTTCCATAATATGATCAAAACCATACTCTTTTATCTCAACAGCTATTTTTTCATCATTTCCACATCTCAACAACTCTTTCTTATCTATCTCATATCTATACTCTTCTAAACCTTTTAAAACATTGTCTACAGCTACATTTGTTTGTGAAGTTATCAAGATATTAGAGTTTGGATTTGCTTTTAATTGTTGAAGTATTATCTCCTTAATAACTGTTGTTTTTCCTGTACCTGGGGGACCTTGAATATAGAATATATCCTTGCTATTCATAACATCTTCAACAATCTTTCTTTGATGAATATTTCTTTCAAGATCTTTATTAAAAAATTTCTCTATCTTTTTTTTATTTTCATCAGCAACTTTTTCAATATTTTTACCTGATAACATAGCTAACTTTATATTAAAGTTTTCTACATCAGAGGTTAAGAAATTATTTAAAGCTATTTTCTGTTGAA